>Ga0315914_1004769_pt1 | contig 20102 bp, 8 predicted proteins | sample MpolenodulesMG_FD_203920 | JGI IMG/M metagenome (GOLD analysis project Ga0315914, IMG submission 203920) | Medicago polymorpha root nodule microbial communities from Los Angeles, California, United States - elongated nodules | ecosystem: Host-associated > Plants > Roots > Nodule | place: USA... | reverse complement strand
AAATGTTTTTTTACAAAAAAACAAGATTAAAAAGGATAAATTTTTTTTTTTTCTTCTTATATTTTGGAACAAAGAAAATGAGTTTTTTTTGCTTATATTATGGAACGGAGGGAGTATATATTATGCTATGGTGTATTATATTTCATTCATTTATATATAATCATTGGTAGGCTGCTGCTGCTCGTGTTTTTGTTGATGAGCGAAATCTCGAAGACAAATCATCTGTAAGTTAATTTGAAACATATTTGATTGGAGAATTTTCAAATTACACAAATTGTTGATTTTTTGTTTTTGTTTTAAGTAATCTATAGGTGAAGCTTTCATTAAGCGTTGAGAAGTGTTGGAACATTTGAGTATACTAGTGTGTGAATTGAAAATAAAAAACTCTAGAGTCCGACGTTCGATAATAGAGTATTTTTAAAACAATTTTACCCTGATACAACAAGAAAGGGTTAATAGGTCTTTACCCCCTGTAATATAGGTCATTTTCGGTTTTCCTCTTGTAAAATATTTTTTTTGATTTACCCCCTGTAAAATATTTTTGTTTTGATTTACCCCCGTAATAGGCCAAACAAAAACGAAATTTTTTTTAAAAAAAAAATAATATTGGTTTTTGTTTGGCCTATTATACAGGGGTAAATCAAAAAAAAAATTTACAAGCGGAAAACAAAAAATGACTTATATTACAGGGGATAAAGACCTATTAACCCCAACAAAAAATGCTAAATTATGGGTTCAATCTTAAATTACAACATATCAAATGTTTATGCAACTTTTTAGCATTTAAGGTTTATTTAGTGAATGATTATTTTAATTGTTCAAATATGGTTTGACTTTGATTTGATCAGGAAGTGAATACTGTAGCTGATGGATCTACAGACAGAAGGAAAATGTTGCAGGCTTTGACAATGGAGTGCAAAATTCTTGCATCGGCTCCCATTAAAATCGATCCAAAGGGAACAAAATCGAACAACTAGATGCCTATTATAAAAGTAATAATAAAACCATGTATTGTCGATCTATGTGATTTTGAGAATAAATTAATGTGTGCCAAAACAATGCTTGAGAATCTTTGTTTTTATGATTGGTGGATGTGTCTATTGGTTTAATTAACTATTATATTATACAAGGGTGTAATCATATTTTGGCTTGTGGTTGATTCATAAATAACAATAGAAAATAAATATGTCCTAAATGGATTTGTGCGGTTTGGTTTCTGGTCTTCGATCGATCGTCTGGTATAATCCCTCACTATGGTCTTCCAGGGTAGGATCGTCTCTTATTGGGGAGGCTGCCTGAGGTTTTGAAGAGTTCTTGTGCATGACTCTGTGTTGTGGGGTTAGGGGCGGATCTAGACGCGCTGGGAGTTGAACTATGGTCGTGACTATAGATAAAAGAATATCTATCACTGGACCACACATTGATTTATGAAACATTGTCCAATTATGTGATATATATTATCTTTTCGGTCTACTATATTAATAAATAAAAAATTGGGTTGTAATCTGGTGTGGCCACCATGCCCAACACTAGATCCGCCCCTGTGTGGGGTTGTCATGTAGTTCTTCTTGTGGTTATGGGTGTTTTTTGTTTCTTGTGTGGTCTTTTGTATTGCTTTTAGTGCATAGGGTGTGTTTTAAGTATCTCTTCTGTCCATCCTACTGGTGTTTTACGGGGCCTATTTCGATTGTTTTGTTTCTTTTAATATATTTTTAGTTTTTACCATTAAAAAAAAGTCTTATATATTCTATTTCAATGTGCTCACAACACTATATCTTTTAGCTATATTTATCTGGGAAATCTGCCCACATAATTACTATATTACACATAGTATCTATTACCAGTCGTCCGATAAAAAACGAGTTGTTAAGATAAAACTGTGTGAAAATTAGCCAAACAAATATAAATTGTTTGATCACTTTCCTACGACCGATATCAACCATTGTGTAAATTGCGTGAAGCAGTTACATCAAACGATCCAAATGCATATATTTACATCTCGTAACACGTGATACATGTTTTTGAGGGAGGAAACAAGAAACATATTTGTGTGTCTCTCTATGTTTATATTTTTTGTCAAAACTTATTTGTAAACCACTTCCCATGCCATCTTTAGATTAGGCCTTTTAACTAGTAAACCACATAAAGCACAATAAAAAATGGTTGTTATCATCATTTTCATACCACTTAATTAATGTGGATTTCACTACTTCATGTGTGACCTATTTCAAAATATAGTATTCATAAATTTTTTATCCAATTATAAAATATTATAGAGAGTGTTTGAAAGAGTCACCACAAGATAAGTCTATCATAACAAGATAAGTGCACTGTAACATACTCAATATTATCCACTAACAAGATAACTTCTAGATCCTTCTAGATTAAGATGAGTCATAATATTTTCTAGAACTAGCTGAGTCACCACATTAGTACTCATTACTCTAAGTACCCTATCAAACAACTATCATTATAATTTTTAAAACGTCAACTTTATATAAGTATTTTTAAAAAAAGACTAATCTAAACATATTTTTACGGTAAAGAAAAGTAAGCATAGTTTTAAATTTTGCTAGAACACTAACAGGGCCGACCCAACAAATTAAGAGGCCTAAAACAAAAATTTTAATGTGGCCTATAAAAATATATTTTTTAACAAAATATTTATAAAAGAAATCATTTTTGAGGAGATCAAAATTTGAATTCATGACCAAGAGTAATTGAGGCCTTTTTAGTAACCAATTAAGCTATGTAAATATCTATAATGCATCTACCATATAATATATTTATAACCAAATTAATTTTTTAGAGACCTTTTTTTCATCCAAAAATTTGAAGTCTAATGCCCTTTCTTGGGTTGCTTGACCCTTGAGTAGGCCCTGAACACTAAATCTTATTTGTGAAATTAATGAAATATATTCAAAGAGTTTGCAACTTGCAAGACTTCGAAAGAAAAAGAATGATGATAAATAAACTTTTTATTAATATATCACGTACTGAATCATGCATGCATACGTGCTTATATTTACACAATGAACAAACTAACTCAATGTAACGGTATAAATTAACAACAATGCATCTCTTAGTTAATGTCACCAATCCAAACTTTTTAAATATGTTGATTTTACTTGTAAAAAAAATTCTGAACTTCAATGGTTTAGTCAATAGATTTACCAATTGTTTTTTTTTGTTTTGTTTGGGATTTGCGATACTCCAAATTCAACTTCATATTAATCACTTGGTTGGTCTCTAATCGCTTGGTTTCTAATACAATGGAATTTTGTGTCAATATATTTGCTTCTACCACGAGCCACATTTTTTTTTTTAAAAGACTAGTCTAAACATATTTATAGGGTGAGAAACATAAGCATGATTGTTTATTATTTAGTATTTGTTTCAATAATATTTTCTTAATTTGATTGGTATTTGATTGTCCATGAGCTATCTTTGTAATCTTAAGGGAACATTTTTCAAATTCCATCAAAACCAATTATAAAATAATCATTGGCGTTATTTTAGTTAATAAAATTTTCCTATTCCTCATTAAAAAAAAATGGTGTTTGATTGTGCACTGTAAAGTTTCCCAAGCAAAGCTCCAACCTCAATTTCATTTTATTTTTGGTGCAACATTTCATTTTTCATAACTGATTTTGAATAATGCTTCAAAGATGACATAGATGGATTTTATCTCTAAATTATTTTTCGGGAGGAGACATGGCTTTAAAAGGCGTTGGATAAGACAAGTAGTGTGAGCTGGGAATGCATATCGACTAGGATTTCCACCCGTGCAACACACGGGGAAATAGCTCTATAGTAGCGTTACCAAAATATTTCACTAAACGTAAAACTAATCATTGCTCGTATAATGCACTATTATGATAAATAAGGTGTTTCCATCATCAAAAAAATATTTTATCATTTGACATATGTTTAGAAAATACGACTACAATTACGACCAAAATAAACACATAATGGACTTCTTAGAGAAATAAGATGTTGTCATAACCACAATAAATATTCCAACATTTGACAAATAGTTCCATTTAATTTAAAGAGATTACATAACCCTTATTATTGTTCAAATAACTACATAAATCAAAAGTAACACCAAACTCTTTTCAACTGTTGGAAACACCAATTAACTCCCAAAAAACTTTCATCCACAACTGTGCAACTACGGTATACCGCTCCAAATGTGTTTTGAGAAGAAAGCTAATATCGAGTTCAAGGCTTCAAGCACATAGACAAATAATTCATATATTCTAAACGATCATTCAAGCAAGGAAAAAAATACCTTTAGTTGGACCGGTGTCAACTACCTAAAACAAAGTACAAAGCTACATAGCATCAATGGAATTTGAAGCAGAATCAAATTAAGCAAATAAAGAAGAATAGAAAACTTAATCATCACTATAATCATCTGTAATTATCATTACAATAATGGAAAGTTAATAGTTAGAGGATGCCACCAATTCAAATTGCTAATGTCATATATAGTGTATAAACATTAGCAATTTGAATCATATCTACCACTCATAATAGATGCCCTCAAATGTGCTCCAACATTGTGTGAAAAATAAAAATACATATGCAATATAAAGAAGAATTCTTTTGATAGTAGCTGATCATAACAAAAGCATTCCTTAAGATCATTAGGCAAGAAATAAGAGATATAGTTAACAAATATATCATCAAATTAAAGTTAAAAACCCATAATATGTAGGTTTCCCCCAAAACAGAGTTTTGGTATATGAGTTTATCAAGGAAAAACTCAACTAAGCAAGCAAAGAAGGTATAAATGAAATTACTTTGAAGAATTCTTACTGATTTAATCGCATTCACAGTTCATTTTACGGATTTCAATCGCTTTCTCTGCTTTCTAAAATAATGATTACCTCATGGTCTTTATCTCGAATGCAAATCTTGATCTCTCATAGAAAGCTTCATAATCTGCCAAAACAAATAAAAAGAAGAATAAGACCATAAAAAGCAATGTCAACTATAAACAAAAGGCAAAAATGAAACCTTTCATGGACAATTTTTTTAGTGATAGATCTTCTAATTTCTAATAAAAAACAAAGTAAAGATGGTCTTCGATAATCATCAATTTAATGCAGAACCATACATTTGAAATTGTATTGGTTTTATTCTTGAGTATAGTAAGCAATACAAAATTGAATTGAATAACAACTACAACAGGCAAAAAGTTGATTTTTTGCAAAAGATAAAAGGAAACTCAAAAAGTGAAAATAAAGTTGCAAAAGACAAAAGTGAAGACACTATTAACATGTTCTTGCAAACTTTCAATAACATGCAAACCATTCGAGAAAAGATTGTCAAAAGGAAGTAAATCAATCTATTAATAGACACAAAGAACAACAATTTATTCATGTGTTACTTATCTTGGATAACAAAGTGAAAACAATAAGGTCCTTCAAAACCTCTTGTCCATAACTTTGAGTCTAGATTCAACCATGTCTAGTGAGAACTCAAAACTGCTAAACATAAAAGAAATCACACAATTCAACACACTAATAAAAAAAAACAATCAAAAAGGAGGAATTTAAATGTTTAGTGCTATTATGTAAATGAGGAAGATAAATGAATTTACATGTGAGATGGGAAGATAAATGAATTTAAATGAGGAATTTATATATAAACTTCAGCACTGTCAAGATAGAGGAATTTATATGAGAAGCATTTTGTGTTAAAAGATTAAAATGAGTATTACAAAAGTGACATTTGAAACAAATTGCATTGTTATGGAAACCAAACAAACACAATGTTATGGCCATTCTCTTGATTTATGATTATATTCATTTTGTGCTTCAAAATCTGCCAAAACAAAGAAAAAGAAGAATCATACCACAAAAGGCAACATTAAAATATCATTTATTTGGAAATAAGACAACTAAACTAGCATATAAAATTAGCCATGCGTTTTCTAATATAAAAATTGAAGTAGCCATCATATCAAATAAATTACTGAGAATGCTAGTAAGTTGGAGCAGAAAACTATGTAATCCTAATTTTTCACTTTTTACTGCACACAATAAACAAAAATGATTTTATATCAATATCAAAACTTGAGAGAATGGAACTCATCAAAACTATAAACATAACAAAAAAACCAGCAAAATCAGAATACAAAAATGAACAAAAGAAGATCAAACACAAAAACAAACAAAACTGAAGTCCAATCTAGTCACATACAAAATGGCATAAAATAAAATCTAATCACATACAATTGTTCTATATCAATATCAAAACTAACAATACCATCAATTTTTTATTGAGACATTCTCTCATACAGTTGGTGAGTCAAAGTTGAAAGATCAAGGTAAATCAAAGTTGAAGGGATGTTCTAATTTTTTTTTGTTTAGTCTTTTTTTTATTTTTAAAACGCCATATAATCACTCATGTACCAGCTTCTGGGGCTGCCCAGTTGACAGCAGGAGGCCATTGCCCATCATTGGGGATAGAACCTGCATTGAAGTTTGAAATCAAAAATCCAATAATGAAATTTTAAAAATTGATAATTTCAAAATTAATAGAACATCTAAAATAAAAAATCCAAATCAAAAATCAAAAATTGATAATTGCGAAATTAATAGAGCATCCAAAATCATAAATGAAAATTCAGATAATAATGTAGGAGTGTATGTGATACCTTATACAGCCAATTATGTTGAAGGCAGAGAAAGAACTATCTATTTGATGTCTCGTTTTTGATGAGACAGGATGTGGTCTTATGAAAGAGACAGGATTTGGGAATGTTGATTTAATTATAAATTCTTACTCATCAGTGATAGTCATCAATATCCTTCGTATTTTAGATGCCAAAAATCAATATATTTGGTATTTTGATCATTCTTTTTTTAACAATTATACTTTTCCTTAAGCTTATGCATTAGACTATTCTTCACAATTTTTTCGCTGTGTAATCAAGTCCACAAAAATATATTTAAATTAAGAGAAATGTTAAAGAGAGCCCTTGAAGCAATGATTAAGATGATAAAAATAGAAACATTGTATTGTGAAACGGTGAAAAATGAAGAATTTAACTTTTTAAAAATCAAAACATTGTTGAATTTAATATAAATATACTACTTTTGGTTTTCTTAACCATTACCCTGAAGGCACCGGTTAGTTAGACCCTTAGATTAATCTCTTATATTTGATTTTAATCCATTATAACAAAAAGGCGAATTTGTCCGCATGTGATACAACTTTGTATATTAGCATGTTATCACATCAAAACCTCATAAATTCAAATTTATGGTTATATAAGCTAAATGAATTTTTTGTAAAAAAAAAAAAAACTAATATAAAAATTGAATTGAATTTGACACACTATCACTATAAATGAAAAAAAAATAAAATAATACTATTGTTAACAAATTATAACCAATGATATGTATGAACTTAGATGTAATAATGATAAAAGTCAAACTATTTTCCAGTTTTATTTTCTAAGTTACAAGGAAAAGGTCACTTAACAGAAACTCATGAAATTAAAATAAGAGCAGAACAATATATTAGAGTGGTCTTGCTTTCAGTTGCAAATTATGTAGCTGATAGAACAAAGATTTTTTTTGAATCACATAAGGTTCTTTGACCTGTCATCCTTGAATTTCATTTCCATTAGATTGTTTCATTTGATGGTTTTTTCCGGTACCCATCTCCATTGATTCCTCTTCTATTGATGCCTGCTGTTTTGGAGTACCTTTGTTGTCACGGTATATGAAATACAATATTAGTTGCATTGTCCCCAAAACAGAACCAAGACCATTAGGTACCTGTAAAGTAATAAAATTTCCTTAAATGAGTTTGTTCTTGTAACTAAACTATTAACTTAAACTTGCAACTTTGTTCCAAATTTAAATCAAAGACATTTTAATTTTTTTACTTATATTTAAGACTGAGTGGACTAACTTACAGCAACAAATAGGTCACGGCCTAGCAGACCGAATATAAACCATGAAGTGCCGCAAAGAAACACAAACAGCGACAAGAAGAATGGCATGAACTCCACACTCTTGGTTTTAATCACTAATCTCTGCACATAATTGAAATACACAATAAATGGCATGTTTTGGAATTTGGCTTGATAGTGTTACATTAACTAGTACATGTCATTAATATTGGATATCTGAAAATTTTGTTTCACAAGTCATATTTGTGCAAATGCTCGAGTATCTTACTAGTTGATAAAAGAAAATCGTTGTGCCGTAAATTGGCTTTACCATAATTGAGAGTGGAGAACCATACATGATGACGGAAAATATAGCCATGGCAAAGCCGCAGAAGACCTTCCTAAGATTGCCATGTAAGGCAAAGAGGGAGACAAAAACAACAGCAGAGAACACAGAGAGTACCAAGGTGAATAGGGCAAAGATTTTGATCTTTTCCTTCTTAGGTGCAAATATGATGAATATCAAAACATATATGATTTCAATCCCTGCTCCGGTGCCATTTACTGTTGTTACCGGTATGTTGTTGGGAGACACAAAAGGCAGACCGTACCTGTGGATGTTGGAAATCAGAAGCTACTCAAACACACACCTGTGCGCGCCGCGCGCACACACACAAATCTCTTCTTTGACTAGTGAAGGAAACCTTTCGAAATATTCCAATTAAAACTGAATACACTAATTAAAAGCAAAAATATACCAAGGTTTTGTTCCTATTAAAGACAGTTATGTTCATAAAGTCATCATGCTCTAAATGTGACACACTCTTTCAGATCCAACCTAAATTCACCACACTGCAAGGCATTCATGCCTCTAAGGTTTAACCATAAAAGATGCTATGCATGTAAGAAAACTTTTCACAATTAATGTAGAGAAAGAGAAATTAATTACACCATGATGGAAGCAAAAGGAGAGACAGTTGGATCAGATAGCAACAATTACCATATAAAATAGGAAGGAAGCAAGTCACGTGACTTGACACAAGATTTAGGGGGAAGTGGACATAAAGTAAAAAGACAGTTTAAGCAAAAGCTAGCTCACCAAGCAGAAAGGAGACAATTGAGCAGTGTCATAACATATGGTATGCCTGAAAATTTCTCTGTAGATTTGTTGACTATAATCCTCTTGAATGTAATCCTATACAAAATTCAATTGGTCACAAATTTCAATCAAAACTTCAATTAGTAGTTAGTACTGTACATAATCAAAAATAAATGTTGATTTCATGCATTTGAATTGTGTTCCAAGTCTCACATTAAATAAAATTACCACTTAAATATATTTATAAGTGGTGACGAGTTGGTTTTGCAGTGTTGAGTTAGACTCGTCTCATTTCTAGGAAATAAAAATGTTTGACACGAGCCAGAACCAGAAAATTAAATAAGAAAAGAGAGAAAACGACACATATTAGACACCAAACACGTCTTAAATTAGAAGTGTCCGTGGTTAAGAGAGAGAAAGCATAGAGAAGGCAGCAGCTAAGTAATACATACACAGGTGCCAAGAAGAGGAACAAAGCAGAAGCATTCCCTGAACCAACAAAGAAGAAACTGTGAGAATCAGAAAAAATCTATTCAGCAGGGTAAAAGTAAGAGTAAAAATGATCATAAATTAATTAACCTACCAAATATGCCAAACAAAAGATGTGCAACATGCATGATGTTGAATATTATTTTTTTTCCTCTCCTTTCTTTTGAAGTTGAGATAACAAAATTGGTGAAAGAATGCTATTAAGTTTCTTGAGAAATGGTAATTGATTATGATGATAGTAGCAGAGTAGTAGTTAGTGGGTTTATATAGGAAAAGGAATCATTAACAAGTGTAAGGTTAAACACATATCATCATAATAATAATGATACTGTATATGAATATGATCTTATCCGTTGGATTTGATGCTGAGAGATGTTTCCTTTCTTAGTGTGTTCTATTTCTGACTCAGTTTTCCAACCCAAATGGATTCATTCAGATGCTCATCCTATTGTTAATTGTCATACATACACGTACATAACTCACGGGATGTGCTACAGAAAAAAATGTTGATTAACATAACATGTGTGCTACTCTGCAGATTTTACCATCCAGTTCCAATGATATTTCCATTAAACCAAGTGTCTGTTTTTATATATAAATTATTGCAACAATAGGCTGAAGGGCCAATGTGAAGTAAAAACTTAAAATTATTGCATTAATATATCTATTTTTATGTTTACCTATGAAACATAGATGCTCTTTGAATTTAGGCGTGTTCCAATGTTGGATACATATTGTGTGTGACATTAACATAATACTGATACATATTATCAAATTGAATCATGTAATTTTCTTAAATTATTATTATCGATGTTGATGTGTTTGTAAGTGTCGTGTTCGATATCTATTTTTGGGTCTGTGGTTCATAAATGTTTACCTTTTGGGGATATTTACATTTACATTTGAATGTCCTTCAAATATATCAATTGGACATTTTTTCCTAGGTTTCTCCGTGGCTTATCATAGAATTCCACGAATTCTTTGCTGGATAACTCCGAGGATTCAATTACATTGTGTATTTGTGGGATTTGCAGCAGGTACATAATGTAAAGCTAGATAAAGACAAATTATATATTTGTTTAAAAATTTGAGGGGAGAACACCTCATTCACATTTTCTTTCTCTTCAACAGTTCTACAATGCTACACAAATATTGTGGTAAATTATAGTATAATATAAGATTTTGAGTTACATATATGATTTATGATTAATTGTTACTGGCCACTGGCTGTGTTGAGCCAATGTCGCACATTGTAGAAGTGATGCAAATGTAAAGAGTGTTTGAATGAAGGATTTTTTATAGGCAGTGTAACTTTATGAAGTAACACAAATTCTTCTATACAAATTTTACAAAGTTAAATTTAGAGAATTTTAAATATCATTTAAAAATTCTCTTTCACTCTATACAATGCAGATCGCAAATTGATCATAAATAGTTTTTCAAATTTTGCACATTGGTTCTTATGTGTTAATAAATTGCAAATTGGTTGCTACAAATAAAAAATGCAAATTAGTCCCTTTAATTTTGCATAAAAAAATGCAAATAGGTCCCTGAATTTTAAACTTTTGCAAATTCATCCATATTTTAGCATTAGTCCTTCATTTCTTTTTGAAATTTCATAAAAAGTAATCCAACAAAGTTTAAGAATGAAAACTAATTATTCTATCAACAAAATAAATTAGAAATAATGAGAATTCAATTGTATCATTTGAATTATCTATCGTTCTAATTTTCTTAAAACTATCACCTCATCCAAACACACTCTAAAGATATCGAGGTAGACAATGAAATTTAAAATATTTAGTTCATCATTATTTTGTACTTATTTATTTTAAACTTTTTTTTAAGGAACTTATTTATTTTAACCTTGTTTCCTTTTTTTTTTCCTCTATTTATTTTTTTGGTGAGAAATGATATGCCTTTTCAGAGAGTGAATGATCATTTTGTTGAATAAAATGACAAGGTTGTAGTTGATGGGAGAAAACACTTACAGATATTAAAGAATACAATCGTAACACAAGAATTATCTGGTTACCGACTAACTAGAGAATCGATTTTACCATCTTGTTCGTCATTGCCCTCAATTTTTAACGATTAAAGAGACAACTTAAGAATTTACCTTTATAATCTCAACTCACCACCCTTAAAAAAATCAAATTGACCTTTCGGATTTAACCCTCGTTTTGTCAACCCTGTTGAAGTTGGTTTTGATATTGTTTGTAGTTTGTTGTTAGTCTTACATCGTTAAGGTTTCCGTGTTGTCGTGTGTATAAATATGTGTGAGTATCCAATTCTTTTGAGTTGGCTTTTGGAATGAGATGTAAACCTATTTAATAACAGCTACTTGTCACTATACATTGTTTGTATTATTTTTCCTTAAAAAAAATCATTTTGTATAATTTGTGTGAGAATGATTCGGCAGACACATGGTTTCCATGCGAACCACTTAATTATCATGCCAAATCAGCAAGTGTGTCAACATGACCTGATTGGAACTAATTTGTCTAAACTAACATGGCTTAGGAAAATGTTGTTGCATGGCTTATGATAGTAACATGCTTTATAGTTTAATGACCAGCATTAACTTTATTTATTCAATTTTTTTTATAAATAAAAAATTAACACCACCCTACAATATTTTTGAAGACGAAATCTTAAAATTAGAAAAATTCATTCAACCCAATTTTTCTCCGTAGATTTCCTATTTAGATCATTTTTACTCTAAACATGTCAGGCATTAAGTATAAATATCTCTTTAACTAACACTTGAGTTTGTTTGGCATGTTGTAAGAGTCTAGCTCCTTGCTCTAGATTATCTTCTTTTGTTTCTTTTTAGCATATAAACTTACATACTTTTATCAAGTATGAAATTTCTTACTCACACTCAACACACCAAAGATAACGCATCATTAATAATGTAAAACAGAGTAGGCATAAATTAGAAGAAATTGTTTATCTCCACGCATGCACCCAATATCTCTATCATTACTCAATTATTATAGTGGGAGATTAGGTAGTTCAACTGGTTTGAATGAAGAGATAATGAGTTGAAAGTCACAAGTCTAAACCCGAACAATGGATTAAAAAAAAATATAATCTAACAAATAATTATTAACATTTGTCAATAAAAAAAACTCAATTATCATAGTGATTTTTTTAGGTGAATAGTGGTGCATATATTTGGATTAAGACTCTAAGCAAGGGTGTGATCATGGTGCACTCTCCCCCTCAAGAAATAAATTCAATATTGCATGGGCTAATAACCCATAATTAGATATTAAACTCACAATAACAAATACTACACTTTTGATCTTGTCACCATTATGTAAATTAAAATCTAATTGTAATTGTAAAAATTTGAGCCACTAAAGAGAATCAAATCTAGGAATGGTAACAGACCGAGGACAAGTTTTTCTTCCCCGTCTTTGATGGGATTCGTGTATCCTCGTACTCGTCCCTAATATAATTCTAACAAAGTGAAAAATAGAACTCCAACCTTGTATTTGATCAGCTTCGGGTATTTCAGTCCCGCCTCATCCCGTGTTAACTTGGACTTTATTTTTGTATTTTTTTATTAAAAAAATAAAAAGGTTAAAACTAAATTGTTTCAACAATCTAATTTTTCTAAACAAAAACAATAGAGAAAATGACTTGTACAAGACTCACGTTAAGAATAAAAAGAAACATACAAAGATAATTAATGGTTTGTTTAAGGGATTCTAATTTTTTAGAGGTAAAATTTAATTGGGATACAAGTGGAGTGGGTTCGTGCATGAATTTGGGTCTTTAATACATGTTCCACATGTGTCTTTTGAAATTGGAAAAAACTCAAATTCGAATTTCGAATTTTCTTGATCAAAATGAGGTGGGTTTAAATAAATACCGGCGTGTACAAATTATGTGATGTGGCCACTCATTGTCAAATTTGATGTCCCGTGTTTGATTTGAAGAAATACATAAACGGAAGAATATTAGGTGAAGAATGACTTTCAATTTAGTGGTATTCATTCAATCAAACAGTTTATAATATTCCTCACTCATTTTGGCTTTACCTCAGTCCTCAGTGCTTTAATAGTGCAATTGGCAAAACATGGAAGTAGTAAAATATGATTTGATTTATCTTAACTTCAAGTGGAGAAAATTATGCGCGTAATGTGTGACAAGGATTTATTTATTATATCAATTTTGTTAAATCAATCATTAATAAATATGCTACAAATTTCAAATTTGTACAACAATTTACTTCGCAGAAGTCTACTAACATCTTAATATTCTGATAGAGTTTTTTTTTGAGGAAAATTCTGATAGAGTTTTGTAGTCATCTATTAAACATAAGATTATATTTCATACATAGAAAAGATAGAAGGAAAAAAAAAACATATTTCGTAGAGGTTTACTGAAAAGGGTAATAGAACATTGTCCTAAAAAGATGATAGAAACCAACAGTGCGTGGTATAAGTGATAGTTATACGTGAATCCCCTTAAACCTCCATGGAAACCAACGAGATTTTGTTTAGGAGTTTGGAGGGGAGGGAAATGAGGGTTTTGAGAGTGTGAAATATAGAGGAAAATGGAGAAATTTTTCACATTTTTTTAAAAGAGTATTTTTTTTAAAGAATGATAAATTAGTATTTATGATTCATATATTTTTAATGTTAATAATATTATAATAACAATGATTAAATTTAAAGAATTTATATAAACTCTTCAAAATTTCTCCAAAACCCTCCACCAATAAAACTTTTTAGTTCCCCAGATGAGGAGGGTTTTGTGTTTGAAGAAAAACTAACACACCAAGTCCTCGTCTCCTAATGTCATTTATTTCTTCCATGTGTTGATTCCTTTTTTTCAAAACTCTCTCATTCTTTCTCTTCCAGACTCGCAAACAAAGTCTTTGAGGATGAGAAATATATAGAAAAATGGAAAAATCTTTCACATTTTTTGAAATAACAATTTTTTAGAGAATGATAAACTAATGTTTATGATTAATATATTTTTAATTTAAATAATATTATAATAACGTAGATTGAATTTGAAAAATGAGTTTTTCTATCATGTGCAAATTTGCACATGTTAAGAAGTTTAAATTCCTTCAAAAAAAGAAGAAGTTTAAAATAGAAATTTTATATTATAGTTGTACATTTAATATTAAATATAAAACTTTTGAATAAATAATTGTTGTTTTTCAAGAAAAAGTTATTATTATCAGTTGTTTTAACATCTACAATGTTGTACATGTTAGATAAACTCATGTAGTAAAACTCATAAACCTCACAAAACCCTCATTAAATACAATTTTTGAATTCTCCAAAGCTCTCTCCTCCCTAAGTCTTCTATTTTTTCCACTTTCTCCTTCTTTTTTTTTCTTTCGAAACTTGCATTTCCTATCTTCCATGATCTATTCAAAATTTGAGACATGAATGCGGTTACATCAAAGCTTTTAGGGCACCTTCTACTAAAATCACGATGCTGGCCCACACCACACTATCAAATGTACTAACCATCAAAATTATGGAGCCACATGTCTCGAAGAAACAATTGTGCATCACGCATATTTGGTGAACGACATGTGAAGGTTTCAATTAAACTCTTCTTCTTGATATTACATTACATGTTTTTCTTAACATTTTAATGTCTCCATCGAAGGTACGAGATGACTGATTCGATTTCTTGCTCTACACGTTTCACTCTTACACGTGTTTTATGATGACCTTGGATTTTTATTATCCTCTGAATATTCAATAATTCGAGAAAGGGTACAAAATAGTGTGTTCCTCCGCGTTCTTGTATTTCTTTCAAGTAAATGGTGATTTTAGTTATTTTATTTTATTTTTTGACAAAAAATGGTGATTTTAGCTATTGAATGTGTTAATAATATATCATTAAGCATATCTTTCATTAGTTAGTTTGATCACTAAATGCATGTTTTATTACTCATAGTTTTTTTGTCAAGTAGTTTAGTGACTAGATTCACACACATTATGTGTGGAAAAGTGGGAAATTCAGGGTTCAAACTTCAACCTCTACACATAATGTCTCTGGTAGATATCAACTGAACTACACTTATGTGACTTATTACTCATAGTTTGATCATCAAATTATTAACACAGATACATTTTAAGATAGTTTTTATAGATAATTTGGTCAGATCAAAGACTATATTGACATTGTGTCACATATATAGAAATCAAAATTATCATTTTAGAGTAAATATGTGGTGTTCAATTTCTATGTGTCGCTATTCAAAATTCAACATGATGGACATACTGTATTTTAGGACTCCCCTCATAACCAAACAATAATTAAGGAACTCGAATCTATGTGTGAAATTATACAATGTAATTAGTTTCTTACAAAATAGTCATGGTTATGCATTACACCAGCACACAGTGAACTTGAGATGTATATACAATTACAAACAACTTGTAGAAAGCATCACATCAATCTAGTTTTATGCACCCATACTCTTAGTTTCTTATCAGTTCCTTTCTCCATTTGTCATTTTCACTCTTGGCAATGTTGGCATATATATGCTGGCCGTTGACGCAAGTCTAGGAACCTATTTTTCGAGCGGTTTGTGACTTAAGGCTATCAATGCCTTATCTTATCTTAGGGTCTCCAATTACCTTCTTTTTTTTTTCTTTTTTTTAAATTTTCAAAAATGGTCTACACTTAGCTCGTTGCATAATTTAAATGGTTAATAATTTTACTATAATATCAAATCCATCTTATAAATTTAGCTAACCGAAAATAACCATACAACCTGGGAAAGGTGCGATGGCATATATTGCACCATCCTCTCAACTACATGCCATAAAAGTTTGGTCGAGTAATGAGTATATATTCTTCATCCAATCAATACATATCATGTCATATATTTATTTTAATTTATTTTTAAATAAACTCAATATTAAACAAATTTTGCTTAGAGACTACCATGTATCGATTGGTTTGGATTAAAAATATCGAATTCAATTGGGTCAACTTATAATTTTTTTAATAAAATTTATCTTTTTATATATTATTTGAAAATTTAGTCAACAAAAACATAGTATTTGATAATATTTATTTAATTGGTGCAGCACATATAAAAAGTCAAACTGGATGTACAATTTTTGTTGTTGTACATTGAGATGATGTTGCAACATACTTAACCGAAGAGTCTCCTAATTGAACATGGTGTATGAAATCATATTTTTTTGTCAAATCATGGGTGAAATAATTTAGATATATGATGCATGATGATCGTGAATATTATGATGGGATAGTTTGACTTCTTAAAAAACTTTTGTATAGAAGGTATCTTTTAGTGATTATCAAAAGAAAAAAAAAATCGTCTTTTAGTTCATGAAGATAATGTTGATGAGTTTCCTCTAAAAAAAGACAATGTTGATGAATTAAGAGAAAATATAAGAGTTGAGTGTAAATCCTAAATTGATTTGCACATCAAGCAAAATGATCAGCCATATAAGGGAGGAAGAGTAATTTAAGGGCTACAAGAGAGGAAGATGTCACATCTCCATCCAAAATTTAATATGTTAGATATATGAATCATGTTTGTTATATATCCAATATTTAGTTCATTTACAATTGATGTGAGACTAAATTACTCACACTTGAATTCAACATAATTGAACGTCTATAAAAAATGATTTGATAATCATATTTATTTTGTCCAACATATAATTGAATCATTATGTCAATATTTTCAAAATAGATGAAACAGATACATACCAAACAATTGATAACCATATGCATACGTGCCTCAATGGACATGAAATTATCTTCTACTTCTTCTTTCTCCCATTATGCGGGTAGCCGGAATCATATTCATGGGGATAATTAACTTTACGAAACCGGACTAAAAAACCTTGTTGTAATTCGGGGTTCTACATTTTATCAGGCTTCTTCGGGGCAAACAATTTTGTTGATTATACTGCCAAGCAAAGTCACCACATTAGGGTCTTAATATTGAAATTAATGTTTTAAAAATCAATCAAACTCGTAAATCTTTTGAGTTATGGTTCAGTTGCAATTTAACTAGATCACTAATAAAGGAGAATATTAGGGCATTGGTTAAACAACTAAATCAAACAAGTTTTTAATAAAAAGTATTGTAATCATTACTTGATCAAATAACAACTCATATTTTTAAGAATTGGTTAACAAAAACCATAAATAAATACAAAAGCAAAAAATGTATTAAAAACTAAAAAAGATTTAAGAAAAAATTTGACTGAACTATAGTTCAATCCAATTTGACTAGACTATAGTTCAAACAAGTTTAAAGCAATCGACAAATTGACCAATTTCATATTCAACTAGGTTAATCAACCAGTTCGATCCGGTTTTCAAAATCCCAATTGAAACTCTACAAGAAAGATTGCTCCCCCTAAAAAAAGAAAAAGAAAGTGCATGGTATCACATTTCAAAGATTGTTCCCCCTAAAAAAAGAAAAAGAAAGTGCATGGTATCACATTTCATGATGTCAATTCCTTGCGCACGCATCTATTAATGATTGGTCCACTAAAAGCAATATGCACTTACAATGTAGCCGGAAAGTGAGAATAATTGCTAGTTAGAACTTTAGAATATATAACACGTCCCAAACTTTGGGTTCCATTAAAATGGGCATGTGTTCTTCTAACATTAGTTGATTTTTGTAAAACAACACACTGTTTGCCCATTATGTATCACACAATTATATATTGTCCATTTATGATCCATATTTATTTTTTACTCGTATAAGATTTTCTGTTTACAGTATTTACCAATATCTATCGTGAAATTTTCAGATATCAACAATAAAATATCAATAAATAGATACTAAATAAAAGAATCCCAGAGGCCAGAAGTAGAACATTACTTTAAGGTGGAGAAATATATATAGGTAGAATAGGAAAATATGACCATGACCAGTTAAATGAATATATTATTTGTGAGGGCAATTCGTGGTCATAATGTGCTTTGTCAAGAGTATATTATGTAAAAGAACTAACATTCAATAATTAAATTAACCAACTTCGGTGTATTTGATAAGAATTTTAGGTTGCCATGATACAAAGTTACCCGACAAAGTTAATTAGATTTGATTCTAAGGCGAGCTGATTCTAATGTGGATTCACTAATAAACTTAGTTTTTTTATTTTCCTCAAAAAAAAAAAAAGATACTAAGGATTTTTCTTATTCACGCCCCCTTAAAAATCTGGTTACACCATAAAATAATCAAAATATCCTTAAATAGATATTAAATTTTTTAGAAAGAGTTTATGTGACACAAATTTTGTTCCCTTTTCTAAACTTATGTTAAATTTCTGCAAAATTGGGAGTTGAAGACTGTGATTTTACGTGATTTGCTATTTTCTTTTGATGATTACTTTTGATTAGTTGATTTTGTGTTCGATTTTGAGTAGAAAAGTAGCAATAATGATTTTCTGCAAGTTTTAGTTTTATGGGTTTTTCGTCGCAAGGGTAAATGTCGATTCACTTAAGCTTTTGCAAAATCGATTTCTGTAAATGTGTATGCAAAATATTATTTTTTTTAAAAAAGCAAGAGTTAAAAAGCATCAAGCGATGTCATGGGCCCGTTTGTTTCAGATTTTTTCCAAAAAAAATCTATTTTTTCTTTAAAAAATCACTTTTTTTGATTTTTAAGTGTTTGTTTAGGATTTTAAAAAAAATCTATTTTGACCCTAAAATGAAAAGCTATTAGGATTAACTTTTCTCAAAATCTATTTTTTTCAACAACAAGGAGATAACACATGTGCATGTTAGAACTCACTTTTTTTTAAAAATAGATTTTTATGGATAGTAGGCAGACATAAATAACTTCAGATTTTTTTAAAAATCTCTAGATTCTTTTGACACAAAATCTATTTTTTTTAAAGCTGAAACAAACACACCCCATATTACATCCCCACTAGGTAAACCAACATTAACAGTATCTATATATACATAAGTAAACATAATATATAATATATGCATAGGTAAACATATGCAAAATTATTTTCCATAGGTAAACGCATGCAAGAAAGGTTTACGTAAAATTTAAGTCTCTAAAATGTAGGTAAATTTTAATAATTTTTTTTTTTGAGAGAAGGTAAATTTTAATAACTTAATCATACAAGTTTTTTTGCTTTATATAAAAAGTTTAAGTGAGTTGGACTCTGGTGGCTCACCAGAGTCAGGGTAGACCTCAAAGTTCATAGAGTGTTTAAGATGTACTTAGAGGTCATCCACTAAAGAGGTCTTTGCATTGGCATCAGAAATTAAACTCACAACCTTGCAACGAGTCAACTCCTTACCAACCAAGCCAATTTTTACTGACAGTATGCGTGAACTTAGTTTACATAAGAATGTGCTAACTCGGTTTACATAAATGTGTGCAAACTTTTTTTTTTTAAGCAAGCAAATTTAAGGTGTTTCATTCATAATAATAGTAGCGATACAAAAAGGCAATACATCAAAAGTATTGCGTGAAGCATGGGATAAGGCTTCTCGTGCAAGAGCATGAGCGCTACCGTTTGCTTGACGCCTAGTAAAAACAACTACAAAGTCGTTATAGTGATCAAGTAAGGTTCTACAGTTTTGGATGATCGA
>Ga0315914_1004768_pt1 | contig 20102 bp, 11 predicted proteins | sample MpolenodulesMG_FD_203920 | JGI IMG/M metagenome (GOLD analysis project Ga0315914, IMG submission 203920) | Medicago polymorpha root nodule microbial communities from Los Angeles, California, United States - elongated nodules | ecosystem: Host-associated > Plants > Roots > Nodule | place: USA... | reverse complement strand
AATTGAAAGAGGAGTTTCCGGCGTGGATTCTGGTGAGTTTCCGGCGGAACCGAATACGGATCCACAAAGGCAGAATCGATTCGGATCGATATGAAATTTTGGTGAATGAGGAGTTTCTGGTGGTGGTGATGGTGAGTTTCCGGCGTTGGTGAAAGGTTCCGGCGGTGGTGAGATCGTGAATGTGAGAGAGAGAACCGAGAGAGAAGAGATCGTGAATGAGAGTGAAAGTGAATGAGAGAGAGAAAGTGACTCAAGAAAGAGAAAGTGAATCTGAAAAAATAATAAAAAATAAAATGAAATGAAATTTGGTTAAAAAATAATAAAAATTAAATGGTCAGGTCAAATGGTAGCTAAGAGATTTATTATTAACTACCAATACATTTTATAGCAAGTTTTGGGTAGCAAATCTTGTTTTTTCTTGTAGTGTAACTTCCCTTCCTAAATGATTGGCACTATACTTAAGGAATAGGAGGTTACACTGTATTTTCCTTATACACGTTCCTTGTTCTCTACACTAGTTATCCTACTGTATATGTGTCCCATTCCTTGTTCTATAATATTGGGCTGGTGATTATACTTGATTAATTTAATAGTAACATGAGATAAAGATGGGGAGGACTTGCTAATAAAAGAAACTTATAATAACACTTAACAAGTACAACTTTGCCAATTGCCATTAGCTTCTCAAATTCAATTTTTAACGTAGCTCGCAGTTTTAACTATGTCTGCACATATAAGCTCTATAGCACCGATACTTCTGATTGAAGTTGTATCTGGTGTCCGACATGTGTTAGAGTGCAACACCGACACATGTGATTACATTGAACAATGTCATTTTCTCAAATTACTATCAGTGTTTGTGATACACTAATTAAATACTAAAAATTTGTTAAAAAAATTCGAAGTTTAAAGTCAAAATAAATCATAAAATTATAATTATGAAAATTAACCACAATTCTACCACAACTACTACAATTTCGAAGTTCAATGTTTCCTTAACAAAAACCCTAATAGCCAGCAACAATTTGTAATATGAAAATTACACGAAACACATCAATTTCAAGTGAAGTTGATGATTCTTCACTGGATCATCATCGGCATTCAATTGCTCCGCAGAAAGGGAGAGATACTTATGGTTAATGAGGGAGCAATTCTGTTCGGCGTTGATGTTGGAGGCGTCAGCTTTAGCGCAGACGGTGTCGAATTCGTTGAGGAGGTTGCAGATGTAGGTGTGGGCTCTGGCGGTTACGGCGGTGGAATTGTCGGAGAGTGGTGAGAAGTGTTCGTCTTAAGTGTCTGAATGTATGTAACAATGATTTGTTGAACAATTTACTTAAATGCAATGCAATTTACCTTCTTTTAAACTCATTTGCCTTTATCTTTAAATTTTAAGTTTATTTTCAAATCGAAAGCAACTTGTTGATTTCTGTCGAATTAGATATTTATCTTCATCCTTTTCATGTTAAAGCTCAACAATATGATTAACATTCAAACACATTTCTGGAAAAACTTTGCACAACATGTCATAAGATTTCTAGTTTGATCCTACAAGTAACCTTTTAAAACTAGCAATCTTGTTTACCAAAAACACAAGTAAAGAACTCCATAAATGGGGGAAACTAGTGTTGAATTAAAAAGACATGATGTGGCATGATTGCTCGATGAACAAAACTCCAACTTCCTTTTCTTAACTCTATAATATCCATAAGGCCAAATGCATCCAACGGTCCTTTAAGTTGTGTTTTTCCCAGATTCATCCTTTAAGCGTTTAAAGTTTCAAATTGATCTCTTATGTTAATAAAACTGTGCAAAATTACCCTTTTGATGAGACTCTGTTACAAAAATGATGACGTAGCAGTTAACAGTGTGACGTGCAGTTATCGCGCTGACTTGACACTAGTGACTTGAAAAACATATCAGCAATGTCATTAATGTTTGATTTATTTTATTACTAACTTCATTAATAATTTTTTATATTAAAAAACAATTAACTTCACAAAAATAAAAAATAAAAAACAATTAAAATATCACCCCCAAACCCAACAACAACAACATCATCATTGTCCACCATCATCATCAACGCCCACCATCAAAGCATCCACTGATTTTCTTCTTCTTCTCAAACCACTCAAAATCACACTCTCATTCCCATTCCAACTCTCAAAACCTCTAAATCCTTCATTGTTGTTTCTGTGCTCAATTTTGTTGCTTCTTTTAATCTTCATCATTATTTGCTATCCATGTTTTAAATTAAAATTTGAATTGATCAATGATAAAAACCCAAAACTTTTAGATTTAAATTTGAGGTAATAAATCGGTGGCGCTGAAATGGAAATCATAATTCACGTATGCCAATTTTGGAAGAGAAAATGTATCAACAATTCAAAAAACAAACAAAGATCAAATTATGGGTCTCTCTAATTTTATGTAACAGCAAAACAAAGAGCAATAGCGAAGGGGTGTCTGAGAGAGCTAAACTAGAGAGATGAGATGTGGAGTTTTGGTACCCACGAGAATATCGTCGTCATTTTCTCCTTATCTGATCATCAACCCATGGTTTCATCGTGAGCAAACCACAAATATGAAGAAACCCTGATCCAAAACTTAAATTTGAACGGTGTTGTTTGGTATTATTAATCTTGGATTGGTATTGTTTTGGCTGAAAAAGACAACTTGTTGATGATGATAGATTAAATATCGTGTTGATGATCATGATGTTGATCCTATCCATTTGGAGAATAAATGGCAATCACATTTTCCAATCGTAACAAGCTAACCTGTGGCAAAATGCATATCAATGGCTCAAATTTATTCAACTTAAATAAATTCATTTAGAATATTAAAAACATAAAAATTGTTGAGATCCATTGTTCCCTTCTCTTTCACAATGTTCAACGCTCTCCTAGCAAACTTGTGATTTGGCTCCTTGAATGAGGGAAACTGGTGCTGAATCAAAAAGACATGACGAGGTGTGATTGCTCCGATGAACAAAACCCCAACCTCCTTTCCTGAATTCTATAATATCCATAAATCATATACACCCTCCCCCACCCCCGCCACCACCATTTTTTTTTTAATTTTAAAAATGAGTTATCTATGTAATAAGGACATTTTTGTCATTTCATCATAAAATTTGATGAGTCAGCGTATGAAAAACCCAATCAACAATGACACATCATACAAAATACGTCAGTTTAGCAAAAAATCAACTAAGTAGCCAAATTAAAAATCATTTGAAATTACATGGTCAAATGTAAAAGTTTTGATTTTAAATGGACTAAAATTCAAGTAAGCCATATTTACAAGAATCATTTACATAGTTAAGCCTTTGAATTGAGTGTTTATTTTAGATTTCTACATCTCAACCATATTACAAGTACAAAGTGTTGTTGGTGATGAAAATGGTAGGCCTATTATATTTTCCCAAAGGGCATGAACCTAGGCACATGCAAAGTGAACAATATTTCTACTGTTCAACAACTCTTGTTCAACACAACAAAGTGAATAATATTTCTACTTTCATTTGTTTTTTTTGGAAAAAGTATATCTTTATTCTTATATGTTATATATTTTTTTTACAAAATTTGGCATACGCAAAAGTACATGAACCTCAACTTATAAACATTCAAAACATATTTTTAAGGCAAATATGTTTGGTTTAGAAAGTTTGAACATAATCAGCTTCCAAAATCAAACACATTGCACTTTAGAGAAGAAAAATTAACAAATTGTACAATTTTTTTTTCGTAACATTTGCAACGCCTCAACATATATGATCTTATGAAGATTCAAAGTCACACCTCTTAATGATATGACTCCAATTGCGGACAAACATCCAAGTCAATGCCCCGCCTCTTGTAACTATGACTTGGGGGACAACTATTTTAGACCGATCCAATCCCTCACAATCTCACGACCCACTTCCAAAATACACTAATATCGAGAATCAACCCACAAATAACACACACTTTTTATATTTTTTTAGATGAATACAAGCAACACATTCTCTAACACACATATCCCATAACACTTTCTTCTATTTGTTGAAATTCATGTAAGTCTCGTGAAACTCACATTAGACCTACATAATTTGGTGGGACTCATACGAGTTTCACACCATGAAAGAGAATATGTTACAAAATGTGAATTAAAGTATGTTTTTTGTAGTACAATTATTTTTTATTTTATGGAAAATGTAAAACCTTTGCAATATTATGATGACCATCAAACAACACACAATTTAATGCACACATTTTTTTTTTAGTTAAATTTTACATGAATCCCATAAAACCATGAGTCTCTTGTAAATCTGGTGAAATTCACATGATAGAAAAGATAATTGTGTTGTTAATATTATATATTTTTTTTTTTGAGGAAGTGTTGTTAGTATTATTATTATATTAGTATTATTATTACACAAGTAACTAAAAAAATAATGATATGTTGTAAAAAAAAAAGAAAGAAAAAGAAAATAATGGTGGTTTGTTTAAGTTAACCTAAGAATGATAGAGAGGAAGAGCAGGTTGGGGCATTGAATTGAACAACAACAGTACTTGCCTCCCGAACCTCAAAACAAAACCCTCTTTCTACAATTCAAAGTACACACAACACAACACAAATCCCTTTCTATCTCCAAAACTAACTCAGTTTAAGCCATGGACGACGACGACGAATTCGGAGATTTATACACCGATGTTCTCCGTCCTTTTGCCACAGAATCAACACCCCCTTCTTCTGTTATTCACACCTCCCCTCCTCCCCCTTCCATCGATCTCAATCAGATCCCCTGCGCCACATCCCACTCTATCCACGATACACCTCATCAAATCGATCCTCCTGAAACCGCCCCACCACAAGATGAGCCACCTGTTGAAATTAAAAAGGAACCTGAATCGGCCGACGGCCTTAGGGTTCTTCTTGAACCGCCGGATTCGAAACCGGTCGCGGTTGAGCCTGTCGTTGAAGGCAACGATCCGATGGATCAAGATGATGTTAAATTCGACATAGAGGAAGAGAACGAAGAAGGTGGAGGCACAGAGCCGTTGATTCCGGGATTATCTGGAGGAGGAGGTGGTGGTGGTGGGAATGATGATGATTGGGACAGTGACAGTGATGATGATTTACAGATAGTGTTGAATGATGATAATCACATGGCCATGGCGATGGAAAAAGGTGGGGTTGTGGGTGACGATGACGACGAAGATGATGATGAAGATGGTGGCCTTGTCATTGTAGCTGGTGAGCCTAATCAGGGTTTGGAAGAGCAAGAGTGGGGGGAGAGTGCCAATGTTCCGGTGGATGGTGAGAGAAAGGATGCGGTGGAACCGGGGAAGGCTGTCGCGGGTCCCGCTGTTGGTGGCATTCCTGTTGTTCCTAAAGTTGGTTATGGTAGTCATGTTCATGGCTATCATCCATTTCATTCCCAGTTTAAGGTTAGTTTCTTCAAAGGCCATTTTTTTGTTTGTTTGTATGGTTTTCCTTTTATAGTATGAATGAGTGGGTTGAGTTGAGTTGAATTGAAGTGTATATGCTTGGCTTTGTAATAATTGTTAGATACTTTATGTTGTGAAAAGCTGAAAAACAAGTTTGAAAAGCTAAATGGATTTAACTTTGAGCTATAAGTTTATATAATGATGGAAGCCCTGAGATTGGGTTAAACCTCTTTTCTTGTATTGTACACCCAAATAAATATGTGTAATCTTTCTAATGATTTCATTATGGAAATCTGGATTTGATTCCCGGTGAGATGATTCTACATGATCATAGTTTACTTGGGAAAAGATTATCTGGTGTATTCTGTTGATATTTTTCAGTGGGTCTTACCTAAATGGAAACCATTGAAAGTATTGTGTGTTCATTTCTTAATAATAGTTGGTTGATCTATCTAGCCATGCACTTTCTACTTGGTTTAATGGTGTACTAGTTGAGGCTTGGGCTTAAGGATCAAATCAGCACTGTCAAATGTTTGCGTATCGATAATGTTTGGTGGGAGATGTGGATAAAGTTTTATTTGCTCTATACGCTTTCTATCGTGAATTTTTTTTTTCTTCATTGTGAACAGAAGTTATTTAAGGGCCCTTTGGGTTTACTAAGCCTGTAAGAGGTGGTATTTACTAATTCCGAAGTCCGAACAACCTCCCCCAAAAAATAAAATTTGACTAATAGTAAGTTAGTGATTCTTCAGTGGCATTATGAATGTGAATAAGTTAGCGTTTCCCTGTTCGTTGGTAAATGGCAATTGCCTGGCTGCTCTCTGCATCTCATGATTCTTGTGAGGACACTTAAAGTGTTTATTTCATATTGTTTTGCCTGCAAATAGATAAGAAATGATTTCCAAAACAAGATATGTGCTCACAAGAATCAATTTTACGGGATCACTACTCTTGAATGTTATAAATTAAGTCTCATTTTGGAGGGAGGAGGGATAGGTGCATGACAAAGTTGATTCTAAAACTAGTATTTGCTGTTAATCTATCTCTTCGACTGTTCTATTTCTTTGGCGATTCATTCTGTCTTGTGCATCATTGGAGATTTAGTGCTTCTCTCAGCATTTCTGGCGATACCTGCTGCCTGTCATTAGTTTTGAGTAATTTTTATCCTTTTTCATTTTACAGTGTATAAATTTTTTCAAAATAGCGGCCATCCTGCAATATCCGCTGTGCTAGTATAGTGTTTTTGGGGTTGGGCACTACTAGTCGCTATCCCAGATTGTTTTCACTTTGGTGAATACTTTTAATATATTGTATGTTATCAATAGCGTTTTAGGTAGCCTTGTGTGCACACATTGGCCATGACAATGGAGTTCCTTGAGAACTGGAATATGCAATTAAATTTCAAAGTTACAGCTGGCAACATGTGGTGTTTTAGGTTTTTTTGTATATATAGTTTAAAATTTTATATTCGTAATATGTATAAAAAAGTTCATAACAGTGGTCTATGTGCTATGGGCTATCCTGCTATAGTGGTTTTATGGTTGGCCAACTATTGTATACAATTCCTCATTATATACTTGATAAGTTCTTTTCCCAGACACTCGGAATTCATCTCCCTTCTTTGAGTAAATATATGTACATGTGTACTTATTTTTGATCTTACGTTACAATATTTAATGAAGAGAAGGGAAAAGTTTTATTTTCTAAAGCCAATTGAATATTTCATTTGTTATAGATCTGTGGTCTGTGATAGTTCTTTCCATGGTCTGCAAATAAATATATTGGTAATTGTGGCTTTTTGAAATGGGAAAGATCTAACAATTTGTTTCTTTTGTTGTTGTATAGTATATTAGGCCTGGTGCGACAACAATACCCGGAGCTCCTGGTGCTGCTCAAGGAGGTCCTCCTGGTCAGATTCGTCCACCTGCTAACATGATTGGTCGGGGTAGAGGAGATTGGAGACCACCTGGAATAAAAGGGGCTATTGGTATGCAAAAAGGTTTTCATGCGGGTCCTGGACTACCTAGTTGGGGCAACAATGCTGCAGGGCGGGGTTTTGGTGGTGGATTGGAATTCACTCTTCCTTCTCACAAGTAATATTTTTGTGAACCTATATGTTATTGTTTTTCTTTCTTTAGTTGTATTAAGACACTAGGTTCTAAGTGACGGTTATTAGTTATTAATGTATGTTCAGATTAGGTTATGCTGGGGAAATAGTCGCCATTTTGGCAGCTTCCTAAGCAACCTTCTGAAAAAAGCTCTTCTTTTTCCTTCCAAACATGGGCTTACCATGCAAGGCATTTTTGAAATGGTACAGTAGCAATACAATATGTTTATTGTTTTGGGTTGATTTTGACAAGTATCTAAACACTTGGGAAATGCTGTCTTAAAAGCTAGCTATCAAGGGGGAAGAACCGAGCCACTTAAATACGCCACTAAGCATCCCATACTATTCGATGTGGGACTTAGGCACCCCATAATACCCAAGTTCCTATCATGGCACCGCCTTAGAGCTGATGTCCTGGTGACTTCTGAGATGCTGGCAACTAGCTCTAATACCAATTTGATAGATATCTAGACCCTTAGAGTGTGTTTGGATGGAGGGTTTAAGAGGGGAAGGGAGGGGAGGGTTTACTTTTCATTTTTAAATTACGGAAACTATGAAATGTTTTTTAAATAGTTAACATATCAGCATGATAAATGATCATATAATACTTCAATCACACTAAATTTATTTTAGAAAAACATGTTAAATAGTCCGTAATTTAAAAAAGAGAAACAAACCCTCCCCTCCCTTCCTAAACCCTCAATCCAAACACACCCTTAGGGAACCCTCATGATAGATATCTAAACCTTTAGGGAACCCTCATTTAAAAGCTAGCTATCAAAGGGAATAAAATAATGAAGTTGATGCAAGTGGTAGCCTAACAACTCCTCCCAATGATTTTAATTATTGATCTATTACCACTATTTCCATTGATATGCACTTATTTGTCTTGTTGATTTATCTCCCTGATTATATACAACTAAAACTGCACACTCCTATATTTCAAACTCAGCCGTGTGCTTTCTTTTGGCTAATAATTTTTTCTGACAAATAGCTTGCTGATTAATGAACAATTTTTTATGTTTGAAGCTTGGATTACATATGCAAATCTTGTAGTTAGAGTTTTGTTACAAATGCACATCTGATGTTGTGCAGGATGCTTTTATTTCCATTGTTTTGATGTTTCTGATGATGTATACCTAAATCTCAGTCATGTCACCTGGTTGGTACTTATATAAACCACCATTTGTTTTCAGGACTATATTTGATGTCGATATTGAGAGTTTTGAGGAGAAACTGTGGAAATATCCAAATGTTGATGCATCAGATTTTTTCAACTTTGGTTTGAATGAGGAGACCTGGAAAGATTATTGTAAACAGCTGGTAAAATTATTAAGTTACTTTCTATATTTTCCACAAGTTTAGTGTTGACTGATCAAACCCTTGTATGTGACTTTTTAGGAGCAACTACGCCTGGAGTCTACAATGCAAAGCAAGATCCGTGTTTACGAGAGTGGTCGAACAGAGCATGTAGAAGATCTATTTTCATTTTTAACTAGTTCCTTATTTTACTGAGCTGTTTTGGGGCAACCATTTTTTCTATTAATTTAATCATCTATTTAATTTCGCTCCAGGATTATGATCCAGATTTGCCCCCTGAATTGGCTGCAGCTACTGGTTTACACGACGGTGCTGTTGAAAATGCAAATTCTGTAAAATCCGATGTGGGACAAAGTGATGTTATGAAAGGTTCTGGACGCATGCGACCGCCGATGGTATGTATTTGTCAAAATGCTTTGTTTATTTCTGTGAAAAAATCTGTTTGCTTCTTGGCCTGCTTGCTTCTGGTCAATATTCTAATATAATAACATGTTTGTGGTAAATATTTTGCCTTCCTCTATTTCTGTCTCCATACTCATAAATTTATTTTCTACAGCCAACTGGTAGAGCAATACAGGTGGAAGGTGGCTATGGAGAACGTCTTCCTACCATTGATACCCGTCCTCCTCGAATGCGTGATTCAGATGCAATAATTGAGGTATTTGATGATTTTTTCACAAAAAGCTTATGGGATAATGAATAAACCTTTTTATGGTACATATACAATGTATATATGACAATATTTTTTGTGAACAGATTGTTTTACAGGGTGCCGAAGATGATGATTCCTCTGTGGGAGTAGGTGTCCAAGATCAATCAGAGGATGGAGAACCCCAGAGAGAGAGTTTTAGAGAAGACCTTGAAGCTGGAGATGAACCAAGTGTGGAGCCTGAGTATTCTGATGGTATTCCACAGGATTATAATCGACGAAAGAAAGAGCATGCAGGAAGAAAAATGCCATTTGCGACTTCTGTTTCTTCTAATGTAGCTAATGAAGATGAAAGCTTGTTCGTCTCACAGGATGAGCCAATTGAATACTCTGGTTCAAGGGGCCAAAATCCCAGGTCTTATGGTGGCAATTCCAGCTCTTCTCAAGAGGAAAGGTATTGAACAGTCTATATTCCCTAAAAGAGGAATTTTATCCTCTATCTGTATGCTTCTGTTTTCATCTCTGCCGTGATTTATTGTTCTATCATTTTTGTTGCATTTGATACTGATAGGCATAGAGATATCAGCAAATGTGGCAAATCTAAAATCCCAAGACATGTATCCTCATATATGTATTCAACTGTGGGTCTTTGCAGCAAATAAAGTTTGTATTCCCATGCAGCATGAACTAGCTAATATATATATATTAACTTGATTGTGAGGGTTAAGCTACATTGATGTGCTTGAATTAATTTAGGATGTCACTCAACAGTCAAATGAGTTGTTGGAGAAACAAATTTTGAGCTTAATTTAAATCATATTGAAGATATATTCACTTGAGAAAGGAAGTGCTACGATTAAGATAAAGATTTAATATTTTATAACCAGTGAGAAGTCAACAGTGCATTAAAAAGGCCACGATTAAGATAAAGATTTAATATTTTATAACCAGTGAGAAGTCAACAGTGCATTAAAAAGCTGTTCTTCTGGAAGCAAACTTAGAGATAAAAAGAATTGCTAGTTACTTAAATACAATTTTTTTTTGCATTTAGGACTTTTTTTTTCATGTGTACATTATTGTGTTGTTTTTTTCGAATGCTCATTGTTTCAACATAGTTATTTTTATTGCATTTTCATCCATCATTTTTGTTAATCATCTATAATTAATGAATGGCATCTTTGCTTTTGTATTTACAGGAAAATGCAAAAAACAGTGCGTAGTCAATCTCCTATTAGTCCCATCCGAAAACTGAATACAGATGACAATAAAAAAGAAGATTCAGTTGAAAGCATGGAAGTCAAAGATACCACACTTTCGTCTTCTCCTGTCATTGAGGATGTAAAACAGTCCAGTTTGGAGGTCAAAGATGGCGAGCTTGAGGATACTGGGACCGCTGATGGAAGTCCTAGATTGGGAAAGAAAGAAATCGATTTAAATGCAGTAGACAAGGTTGATGTCCTCAAGGGTGGGATAGATAAGAAACAAAATTTGACATCTCAAGTTGAGCAACCTTTGCTCGATGAAAGTGATGATTGGGAGGACTTAAAAGCTGCTAGAAGCAGCGATAACAGCAAAGCAAGATCAGCAAGCAGCAGAGATAATCAGAAGCGACGAGAGGGTCTTGATGAAGAAGTAGTCCAGGATCCACGATCAACACGTCTGGCTAGCATCAGACAACACCCAGATGAAAATGAGCAGGGATTCTATAGAAAAGAGCATGATGGAAAGCAAGATCCCGAAAGAAATCACATGGTACTTAGAGGTAGAGAGGGATCATACCCTTACAAGGACCGGCATCGTAGCTTGGCCCATCAATTGCATACAAATACTGACGGATTTGATAGGCAAAAAGATAGGGACAGTTCTGACATGGATTGGGCTAGGAGAGATGATGATGTCTATAACAGAAAGGTTAGAATTAATGAACCTAGAAAGAGGGATAGGGCTAAGCTTCGAGAAAATGAGAGAAACGACAAAGAAGATAGCTTTCACTCTAGAAAGCAGTTGGATAATGGTAGCTACAAGATTCCTTATGAAAAGGATGTTGGTTCACGAGACTCAAGACACAGGGAAAGAGATGAGGGCGTGAGAGTTAGGTACGAAGCTGTGGAGGATTACCATATCAAGAGGAGAAAGGACGAGGAGTATCTTAGGAGGGAACATATGGACAAAGAAGAAATTCCACATGGTTACAGAGAAAATGCTAGTCGGCGTAGACGAGAAAGAGATGAAGTACAAAGAATTAGAGATTACCCTGATGATCAATACACCAATAGGCAGAAAGATGATGCCTGGCTAATGCAGGAGAGGGGCGATAGGCAAAGAGATAGGGAGGAGTGGCATCGGTTGAAACTGTCCCATGATGGACCCCTACCCAAGCGTGAAAGAGAAGAAGGAAGGAGTTCTGGAAGAAATGTACGAGGGGCTGAAGAAAAAGCATGGGTTGGCCGTGTTAGTGCTAAAGATGAACATAAACTTTCTGAGAAAGATTACCAATCTAGGGAATCAGTTCGACACAATGACCAACTAAAGAGAAGGGATCGGATTCCAGAAGAAAGTTCACATCATAAGGGGCGGGATGATGCTTATGCCCGTGGAAATCAATATACTGCTGAAGAAAGGCGATCTAGGCAGGAAAGGTCAAGTAGTCGTAGTGATCGTGTTGCTAATGCTTCAGATAACCAAAGACTTCACGAGAGGAAACATAAAGAGGGCTCAAGGAAAAGCAAAGAGCGTGATATTAGTGACCTCAATAGTTTAGGTCTGTCCAAGAAAAGTCTAGAAAATCCAAATGGTCCATCAAATGAGAAGGTATGCATTACGGTAGCATGTAAAATCTGAAAACTCTGGCTGGAGAATTAAATACTTGATGAAAATAAGCATTATTGATATGTGCTTCGTAGAATCAAAATTGGGTTGGGAGTTATGGTGAGCTGGCAATTTAGTTCCTGTTATTATTTGACTTGTTGTTTCAGGCCACATAATACATGGAAAGGAAGGCTTGATTGTGATCAATTAACTAGCTTTAAATTGCCATTAATGCTGCTCACCTAACTTCATGGGGGGAGGTAGAAATTAGAAGACATGCCCTTTTGAGGCATGGTTTTGAAACAAAATGTGTGATGAGCATAAATCTAGCACTGTTAATAAGAATTTTTAACATCTGCATTATGGTAGTTATTCTCAAGTATATTGATTGTGTATGAAATAATGCTTGCAACACTCATTCTAACACACTCTTTTTAACACTCACTCTCTTATTGAGTGAAACACACATGGATCCCATCTCTTTATGTGGGACCCATTCTCAAAGTGGCGCGACTTGCATGTATTTCACCCAATAAGAAAGTGAGTGTTAAAATGAGTGTTGTTAGCATTACTATAGTATATTTTGTAAAAAAAAAAAGCATTACTATAGCATATGAATATTCGCTAAAATATTAGCTATTCTTTTTGTAGCATCATTTTGTATGGGTCTCAGCATCATCTGGTTATAACTGATAAGCTTGTGAACCTCTTGCTTATCGTTATTTGTATGGGTTGCTGGACCTGAAGAAAAGAGGACTGTCGGAGAAATTGGCAACTTGCATAAAGCATTGTCAAATTTTATGACATTTAATAATGATTTAATTGTCTTGATTTTAGATGGTTGCGTAAATTTGATTTATTTGAAATGGCCGTGCTCTAAATTAATAAAAATTTAATCTTATAAGAATCTAATGATGATATCATTTGATCCATGTAGCCTCACCTGATAGGATCATGCTTAGATTTTGTTATCTTTCCTGCGATTTGACCCAAGACTCATTAATTTCCTTGGTGTTCCAATGTGCTTGACAAAGGTGTTAATATTCTTAGCAGAGTTCTTGAGATTTTGTTCTTAAGGAAAAAGTAATTTTTATTTTTTATTGTTTCAAACTAGTGTGTCTTACCATTTAACATTAGTAAGCCAGGAATTCTATCAGATTGATTGCATTTTCCATTGGTCTTCCCCCTGCCTCCTCTTGTTTTTCAAGATTTTCTTCTGCTTGCAAACTCTTGCTGATGTTGGAAATAATCGTTAGATATATGAACTTATTTTCTATAATAGTTAGTTTCTATTGTGAAGGGCTTGAAAGAATCTGGTGATCAAGAACGTGCTGAGCATGAAATCCCAGGGCATCGCCTGTCCAGGAAACACCAGGACGGCATTTCCTCCGATGATGAACAGCAAGATTCTTACAGAGGACGTTCTAAACTGGAGCGCTGGACAAGCCATAAGGAAAGAGATTTCAGTATCAACAAGTCCACCTCCTCTTCCTTGAAGTTCAAAGACATTGATAAGAATAATAATGGTGGGTCTTCTGAAGCTGGGAAACCTGTGGATGAATCTGCCAAAACAGTTGATTTGGATAACCAACAACCCTTGATGCCTGAAGCAAGGGATTCTGTAGACAGGGAGAGCAGGGATGGTGATTCCAAGGAATCAGGGGATCGGCACCTGGACACAGTTGAGAGGCTGAAGAAACGGAGTGAGCGGTTCAAGCTCCCAATGCCAAGTGAAAAAGAAACCCTGGTTATCAAGAAGCTGGAGAGTGAACCTTTGCCTTCTGCCAAAACTGAAAATCCGGTGGAGTCAGAGGTCAAACAAGAGCGACCTCCCAGAAAAAGGAGATGGATCAGTAACTAAATGAATTCTGGTGGTCTAGTTTAATGAAGGAAAATCTGATATAGTCTAGCTTTGGGGGAAATTCCACTTAGGCTGATGCTTTTAAAGTCTAGAACTGAATCCTTGCAAGGGTTTGAGATATATTTTGTCCTGTTATGTTAAACTGTAACCACACTACCTATAAGTTTATTGTACACTGTATATACACGTAAAATGTAAAACATTAACTGGTTATTACAGGTGACACATATTTTGGGTGTCAAAATGTAGCTCTTACCTGGATGATCTGGGTTATGAGCAGCTAGTGGCATTGTGTCGCGAACGTGACCAAGGTTGGATGTATAACATTGTAGCTGGTGGTGACATAGAGCCTGATACTGGCACTTTCCTCTTGTGGCGTAAGGATGTTCAAGCTCTTGGTAAGTGATGTGAGAAACATCTCGAAGGGCAATGGTCGAAAGAGATGCTGATTGCTACCCGGCTGTGTTATTTTTAATTAAATTGTAGATGCCATGGATTACTCTTCTTTGTTGTAGACTAAAAGCAAGTACTGATCACTCATTTTTCCTATCTTTTATACTTTTTTACGCGGGAATCATGAAACTGAAGTGACGAGCCTTTGTTGTATCTAGACTAGATAGATAGATATCAAATCACATGTAGTTAGATTAGGAATTACAAAAATAATAAATGAAGTTTGATGCATAATTTTTGACCATTTTCAAGTCTTCCAATCTTAGATTTCCATTATAATTTAGTCTTGATATATATACATTTTAACTGAAGTAAATTTAATTAAAAAGAACTGCATTAATACTTCAATCAGCAGGCTATCTTTCAACCATTTGATTGGGAAATCGTTTTATTACGTGCATCAGAAAAAAACATCTTTTGTGAGAGATCGATTCTTTTACCAAATATCAGTTGACGATTTTTTAGTTTTCCTAAAAAATAAGATAGACACTTGCGATGCAAATGAAGAAACTTATATAATACTCCTTCCATCCCAAAATATAAGTAAAAATTGGTCAACAAAAGTTAATGTATTTGGTTCAAAATTTATACTAAATACATCAACTTATTTTGACATATTTTTGCTTACATTTTGAAACGGAAAAAAAAGCTGAAATATAAGTGATAAGAAACATGAGGAAGAGAACAAAAAGGGATCAATACAACGTCACCAATCACATGTCCAACGTGGACAATAGTTAATTCATTATTATCTCAAACATTACTATGCTTACATTTGAGATCGAATCTCACATCAAATTGAATCGTGTTCACTTATCTGCTTCCTCCTATGTTACTTGGAAAGTGGTCTAAATGGAGAAAACATCATGTTCATGCACTGTTTTCATTCAACTGTGTCTCTGTTGTGCTCTCTACATTGCTCTCAACTTAGGCCACCCTCAGACATTGCTCAACACAAATTCAACTCAACATGATAATGATATCTACTTCATCAGTGTCAATGGAGGTTTCAGAACCTTTAACCAACAACTCCATCTTCTCAATATGGTATGATTTCATCTTCAACCTAATTTGTTTGTGCTTTTAGAGCTAAAATTTTCTTGTTTCCCACTTATTTGTTTGGAATGATTGATACATTCTGTTATATTCTCAACTTTACCACTTATCATATAAAAACTTTTTTAGATGCAATAAGTGATCTCAATCATTGACTTGAAATCAGTCAGCTCACATTATACATTTACAAATAATCTACACCATTGATTTGAGGTTGTAAGGTCAAGATTAAATTAATGCATCACACATTGAATGTGTGCAATTCAAATCACATTATCATTGTTTGTATGCTCTTCTATGAATTTCTTAGCAGGAATTGCTCTTACTAGCTCATTTTTATGGAAAATATCTGTTCATGCGACAATCACACAACTTATGACACATTGATTGATGAAGCATATATATTTGGACCCAAGTTGTTTTGATTTGGAGTGTGTTTGGATAAACAACTTATTTAAATGCATATTGAATTATCATATAAACACTAGCATATAATATAAGTTATTTCTATAATCAAAGGGAGAATGTTGTTAAACTCAATTTTATAGGAGTTTTAAGTTGTTTTCATAAGGGATTATAAGGAGCTTATTTAAATGAGTTGAAAAGACGTCCTACCTTTTTTTTGCTATAAATGTTAGTATTATACCGAGGGTCCTTAATTCATGCGTTTCAATAACCAAGTTAACCTTATATCTCCTAATGTCATGAGCTATTTTCATAAGTTTTATCAAACACTTTCATAAATGCTTGTGTCATACTCATAGCATAGAGTCCAAGTACACCTATGTTCTCATTTTGCAGACTTTGCTCACTTTTTTTCATTCTTTCCGGTGTTCATGAAGATGGAAAAGGTTGCAAAAGCTTATAAGGCAAGTTTTGTTGTGTGCAGCAGCGAGCTTGGAGGAGATGATCCACTCATGCAGAATGTATGTTTGTTTTATATCTAAGTAGTATTTTTGCTGTTGTAATTCAATTAACTGATAGAAGAAGAATTTAAACTGAGGTCACTGCTGTTGTTGTGGTTGCTTTTTCTTGATATTGCGAAAAATTGCATATAAATGCGGACATGGTCACAACGGCAATTGCTTACCGCAATTTAAAATTATTAGATAGAATTGGTAGAATTAATTTCTGTTGTTAGAACAAATGGAGTTTTCGAAGTTTTAAATTGCGGCCACAATTTCTGGTAGCTACATTGGTTGCATTTGCAGAATGCTACTCTAACTGAACAACAATTGCAATTTAAGACCATTGATTTGTTCAAGTTGATATGACTAATTTTTCACTCAAGAAAATGACACATTGCTTCATTATGTGATGGTCTATTTTTCTACAGGCAACTCTTCGTTTTCCATCATTGAGACTCCCATGGTACACCATCCTCTTTGCAGTATGTTATCTTTATTACAATGTATCGTTTAAAAATATCACTCTCCTTCGTCAATTATATTGAATGGGGTAGTTATAAAGAGAATTGGTTTGCAGGTACACTACCTATACTTCTAGAGATGCAAAATCAGGAGGAGAAGAAGTGGGTTGCTTTGAGCAGAAGATCAATTTATCTAATGGGAAAACCTTAGATGTTATTGGTATTGATACTCAAGCACTGCAAGTATGTATTTTTTTATTTGATCAATAAACAATTTTCTAAACATGCTTTTACATTTTGCAATGATAATTTTTTGATCAACTTTCTTTCCTACTCAGTCTCCTAAGTTTTGATCCTTTCTAATACTCAATTTTCAAATTATAGTTATCTGAGATCTAGTGTCATATAAATCAGCAAGTTCTTTACTTCTCTGTGTTACTTCTATGACAGTGTAAAAGATTACTGAATCATATAGCCTTTGTCTTAGTGTATTAGCTTTCTTTAGTTTCTTTTTCTCATTTGTTTTCTTTTCTGAAATTGAAGGACTCTATCTTGAGGAGATCATTAACTGGCAACAAAAACAATCAATTGCATTGGCTTCTCAGAACACTGCAAACAAACAGTAGCAACTGGTATGGTCAGTATAGAACTTCTCAAAATCATACAGGAATACTATGATTAACAAAAATTACAAAAAATTCTCAAGATCCTATACTAATTCAAATTCAAAATTGATAGTAAAAATGATTCTAGGTGTGCATAAACTCTTCATCTCTTTGTCAACTTCAGGCGCATTGTTGTCGGATACCAACCACTACTCATATGTGAACAGAATAAAGAGAATATGAAGAAAGTGAAAGCTTTTGAGTATTTGCACCATTTATTTATGAAATTCGCAGTAGTAAGCACAAACAAGTTACATCTTTTCTTCTGTAAAAAATTTCATATGCTGAAGTTTTGACATGTTAACTGAGCTTACTCTTATCTGAGATTCATACTTGTATTGTATTTACTCTTCAGGATGTATATCTAAGTGGACAGGATTGCACTATCCAAGTCCCCGACAATCGCGTTGCTTACATTGGGAACCCTGGCTTGAATGAGAAAAAATCCTATTCAGTTTTTCTAAATGGCAAATCTGTCTTTAGCAGGTAAATATTAACATTCGGTACCGTTTTTTTGGTGCTTCACTCAACAACATCAATTACCATGGTCATGAATTTGTTCTATTCTGTTTGTGTTGTTTTAGAGAATTGGCTAATGGATTTCTTCTTCACCAAGTCAGCTCAATGCAAATTGTGAGTTGCCAACTAAATCCAATTATGATTCATGATTTTCTGAAAAATATTAAAGGATTTCAATATTCATTTCGTCATTGCTCTTTAACTCATTACATGCTCTCAATTGTTAAAAATTGTTTTTGACATAATTTGCAACAGATTAGTAAAAGTACAACTAATTTATCTTCTCAATAACAGGTAACTTACTATGTAAGTTTAGCAGGTGAAGTTGCTTTTAAAACTGTTCTTCAAGAGAAGAGTACAGAAGTTATGTAAATATTTGCAGTTGATGTAAGTTAGACAAATTTGTGGAGAATTTTGTGTTCCTTGGCACTGCTGTGCTGCCTCATGTTTTCATTCCAAATTTTCCACATTTTGGTTCTGAAACTAGAACAAGTACTTCATATCAAATCCATTTTTTAAATAACTATTCAATATTTTGGAAACCATTGTTAATGTTGGCGATTTGAAGTTTTATTTCTTGCATTCTTTGCTCTCTATTTTTTGTTTAGGGTTACGTATGCTTTTAGTCCCTCAAACTATATCAACTTTTAGTTTTAGTCTCTCTAATTTTTTTTTTTTGGAGTTTTGGTCCTCCAAATTTTAAGTTTTCAATTTTATTAACTAATTTCTTTTTACAAAAGTTCACATTTCGTTTTCCAAAATACTTTTTTTTATTACATATAGTTGATAAAACCTTAAAGTACATTAGTTTGATAATTTACCTATTTAGTCGTTAGGTTTTATTAGTTTATCAATAACTTCAATTAAAAATTAAATTGTTAAATTTAAGATTAAATAGTTAAATTAATAAACTAATGATATTTTATGGTCTTATCAATGACATGTTATTAAAAAAGTCGTTTGAAACACGAAACATGAACTTTTGTAAAATTAGGAGGACTAAAATTGAAAACTGAAAATTTAGTGGACAAAAAATTGAAGAATTTTTTTAAAGAGACTAAAACAAAAAAGATCGTATATTTAAAGAAACTAAAAATATATTTAATCCTTAGCTTACGCTCTCTATTTCATTCATTTCTTGTACATTTGATTACACTTCTCAAACCATCCGCAAGAGAGCACTCTAAATTGGGTGCTTAAAGGGGCCATTTGGATCCCTATCATTAATTTTATGGTAATACTTAATAAGCATCAATTTTCTCCAACCCAATACCTTAAAAGATATTATTAAATAGGTCCCACAAATAATTCTATATCATTACATTTCAACAAAATTTATTTAATTTATTAAGATTTATTAAATAGGACCCGTGTAAAATGAAGAGAGAGGGTGCTTCCATAGCCACCATTCTCCATAGGCACCCATATATTTTACTTCACAATGGGGGTGCCTATTTAATATGGTGCTAAGTAGGTTAAACACCCACCATTGTGGATGGTCTTATAACCGTATATTATAACCAATCAACACAATTGGTTTTGTTTTAAGAATACTCGTTTACATGATAAGTTGATCCCTTATCTCATACAACTTTTAGAAAGTGTTTACATGATCATTTAACATTTAGTTGGAAGGTCCAAAAAGTGTTATGATACCAAACATAATTACTAATTTTAGAGATAAATATTTTATCAAATACATTATAACTATTTCACACCTTCTATTTGCAGATGATTGCTTCCTCTTTTTCAGAGCTTCTGAACAAGAAGCATCGGTAATGAAGAATATTCTAACTACATATGAAGCTGCTTCCGGTCAAGCCATCAACTTGCAAAAATCAGAAATGTATTGTAGTAGAAACA
>Ga0315914_1004765_pt1 | contig 20108 bp, 8 predicted proteins | sample MpolenodulesMG_FD_203920 | JGI IMG/M metagenome (GOLD analysis project Ga0315914, IMG submission 203920) | Medicago polymorpha root nodule microbial communities from Los Angeles, California, United States - elongated nodules | ecosystem: Host-associated > Plants > Roots > Nodule | place: USA... | reverse complement strand
GAGTTTGTTTCAGATAGGTCATTTCTATCAACCTCCGTTAAGCCAAAGTTAAAGGACCTATCTGAAACAAACTCGAAACTTAAAGGACCCATCTGAAACCTTATAAACTTAAAGGACCTATCCGAAACAAACTCGAAACTTAAAGGATCTATTTGAAACCTTAGAAACTTAAAGGACCTATGTGAAACAAACATAAAACTTAAAGGACCCAAGGAGGTATTTGACCTTTTTTTTTTGAAAAAGCTAAAATGGAATTTATTAAAATCGCAATGAATCATAACCAGCACAATGAGTGCTAGGTTAGGAGTCTTAAAGTAGCAACATACAAAGAATAGATGGGGAGCCCCCAATGAAAAATCCATACACCCGTGAATCAAAGAAAAAATCCAAAAAACTTATAGGAAACGCCTCCAAACAAAAGGCTATCTCCAAAATCAATAAATAGAAACACCAAAACAAAACTAACACCACGATCAACAAAACAACATAAACAAAAGTTGTACCAAAATCTTTAAACATCGTCACAACTGCCACAAAAACAACTTCCACCACCCACATTCCACTGCTCGCACACAAACCCCAAACACCAACTTAAAAACCTACACAACAACTAACAACCTTTGAAAAACAGCCAGGAATAAAACCCCAAGCACCACCATTAGCTCTCCCAAGAACCTTTATCCAAAACACATCTCACAAAGAACCGCAAAAGCCAACCAAAAATCAATGTACCATCATACAACAAGGAAAAAACATAACCATCACTAACCACCACTAGCCACAATTTTTACATATTACATGTATACACAGTTCTAACTTTAAATGGACTTCCCACAAATAGATAATTAGATTGATCCTCTCTAATTAATCAATTCTTAGGTCAAATACCAAATTTTATGAAAAAAAAACTTTTAAATCTATTAATTATGATTCGGTTGCTAAAATTTACATTTTTTAAAGGAAAATTTACATTTGTTAACTAACTTGTATGAATGAAAGCAGAAAAATACCTCTAAAAATAACAGAAAGATAAATATGTTAATGTGTATTTTGCCTAGAGTAAGTTTGTTTGATATGTTGAATGTGTACCACGTGTTCAGCTTAAAATAGAAACCATAGCACGTGTCATAACATAAATGATAGCAAGTCTAAAGTGAAGTGTGAAAATTAATTAATTAATTAAAGATTTCGTCAATTTGCATCCCCATTTTTATGCGTAAATCACGCGCATGTTTATAAAATCATCATATGAATAGATTCCTATTATATATTTTCACAAAATATTGTTTTTTATGACTTCATTTCGATGGAAAAGTCAAAGGGAAATTATAACTATGAGTTCATGGAGGCCAGCTTTGATATGTAGATTTGTTGGGTCTATGATGTGTGTATATTTCTTGAAGTGGTTGCTTTACAACTAGCACAAATGTTCATCATGCCACTAATTCTTGAAAAGTTAAATGGTTTTTTTGTCTCTCACAATTGAAGTTCTATTCAAACTATCGTCATTAGTCGTCACTATGTATTGCTTTTTCTTGATTAATTTTATAAAATATATCTATTTTGATAAAGAGTTAAGTTTGTATTGTTGGATGTAAACCGGGGATTGATCTCTAGTATACAACGTATGATAATGTGCGGTTCTTCTCGTTTTTAGATAAAACCAAATCACATTGAAATGATAGAGATTCTGAGATCGTGCTCTCTAAATAAGTGACCTTTCAGATAGTTTACTGAAAAACGTGCGAGTGGGACCAAATATGCTGAAAAGACACATGTTAGTTTGTGGGGTCAATCGACAATCTTAAAAGTCGTCTAGAATTTTATGTTTAATTATATATTATTGTACTATTTAATGAATATTAGAAGTTATGTGTTCGTGAACACGTCACATGATTGTATGCATGTGTAAAATAATACTTCGATGACACAACTTAAATTCTTTGATAAAGCTTCAAAAACACTATTCATATAATATTAGTTTGATTTTATCATAGTCTTTAAACTCCTAATATTTTTGCCAACATTTTTTTTAAGTAATTTAGTGGTTAGAGCTCACACATTTTAATATTGAGAGGCCGAGTTTCCGAGGTTCGAACCTTAATCCCTGCATATATTATGCAATGTCCCTACCAATTGAGTTAAGCTCACGGAGTCATGGGACTGCAAACATTTTTTTTACTCATGTAAACAACTTCTATATATTTTATTCAAGTGTTTATACATTGGGTATTTCTCTTCAAATTAGTCAAAATCTCGTGTTCAAGTATTACAGATAAAAAAAATATTATTGGAAAAGAATATCTTATTAAAACTGATAGGTTAAATTTTTCATTAAAAATTAATCGTAGATAACTTTAACTTATAATTCGCACCAATAACATAGTTAAAAAAAATCATATTGCCCTCTAAAAAATGATGTCATTGTCATTCAAGTCAAAACAAGAAAATTGAAATTTTTGGGTCTTTTTATTAACATTATTATTTTAAGTTATAAAATTATTGTTTTGTTTTTTCTTTATTTTTTTAATGTTTTCATGGATTTGTATAAGAAACAAAGAAAATATTATTTTATTTATTGGAACAAATACTAGAAATGAAAGATAGTACTCCCTCCGTCTTAAAATAATAGTCGTTTAAGGTTTGTGTACAATTTTAAAAAATAATTAATTGTGTTGATTTTAATGGTAAAATTGGTGTCATTTACTGAAGTACCATTATTGATTGTAGTTAGTAGAGTAGTAACGTGGATGAAATTTAATAAATAAATGTATAATAGTGGGAAAAAAATAATAATAACTGCTACATTGATATTTTAAAGTGACGATTAGAAAAAAATACTAAAGAGACAATTATTTTGAGATTGAGTGAGTAATATAAATCAAAAGTGACTTTCTTGTAATTAAAAGGCAAGAAATAAATGAAGCTAAAAAAATATATCCTTTAAATAAGCATGCTTTATAAAATTTGTTCTCTTGCTATGTAAAAAACATTAATTATATTTCTATATCATAACTATTTTTTTAAGAAGGCAAAAGGATGTAAATCAAGCACTTGCCATTCAAGCATAAGAAGTGCTTTTGTCGGGAAAAAAAAAGCACAAGAAGTGCTAGGAATAACAAAGAAAAAGTCGAGCATAAAAATCACAAAGTCAAATGGGATAAACAGACAATAAAAAATACTAACTAAACATCCCAAGACACACCAATGGACTCACCAAACATGTTAATCAAAAGATAAATTACAAAACTTAACTTTGAGTCACCAAAAATTCGTTACTTTTCCTTAAAAAAAAATAAAAAATCGTTACTACCTTATAAAAAAATACGATGAATTGAACTCTCCATATTATGAAAAACATTAGTGTTCCTTTCATTCAAATACTCCAAATACAAGTAAACCAAATCATATTAAGACCATATTGAAACATTTTATAGCCCACACCCAAACCATAAAACCTAGTGGCATGATCCGAAGCATAAAAGGAAAGAACACTGGAAACGATGATCCAATTTAGAATGAGGGTCCAAATATTACCAAACCAATCACAATAAAAAAATAAATTATCAACAAATTTGTTAGACCCGCAACCTCTGAAGTAAAGATTGGAACTATCATGCATAATTCCACGACACAACAAATTATCTTTAGCTGGAATTCTATGGTTCAAAAGTCGACATGCAAACCTAGATGCTTACAATGGAACTTCCTTATTCCACATAATATATGTTAGAGAAAATGGTTCCTCCACCACCACATGAGTTAGCCTTTCATAAACATATTTAACAGAATAACCAACACCTAGATCCAGTTGCTGATCTCGACCATATGGAATGTTATCCTACAAAAAAAGATTAGACCAAACCTCACTACATTCATCCAATTTCTCATTTTTTTTCTAGCAAAAAGCCTTCTATGCCACCTCCATCCATCACCCTCAAATTCCTAGCCTAGACTAAACATCTCCTCCACCGACATAGAAGGATCATCAACTAAATAAAATAACCTACTAAATCTAGAACATAAAGGCCCCGTTCAACCAAGGGTCTAACCAGAAATAAGTGTTAGTGCCATTTCCCACTACTCTAACCAAGTTATCATCATAGTAATTTCCAATCCCCATCATGCTGCCTCTTTTAACCCCCATAACATCTTTCCCACCGAACAGGAAAAAAATCCCCACCCTCCTTCACATTACCTCCCTCCCACCCATATCGAACCACAAACACATTAACCACAACTCTCTGGTCCACATGCATCCTCTGACACCATTTACCTAATAAAGAAATTAAAATCCCTAATTCTATGAACCCCCAAACCCTCATTATCCCGACCGAGACACACCTTATATTAATTAGTCTTTGTTTTAGAAAAAAAAAGTTAGGGTAAGGAGATTACGTCACATTCTAAAGGTGGAAAGTCATTTGATAAAAATGTTAATATCGTTAAACTGGATGCCTTCATCCTAGTTTCAATATGAGACCCTATAATTGTATGGGTGAGTTTCAAATTTTGCTTGTCACTTTGTTTACAAATGAATTTTGTTTAGAAGTCATTACAACTCACAAACCCTAACAAAGATATTTATATTTACCTCATGCAATCGCGAGAGGGAAGTATGTTTTGAGGAGATTCGATATATAGGCTAATAACCAATATATTCTCGATAACTTAGAAGGAAAGAAGAAATTTTCGTTGCTTTACTCACAATTGTCGCGTTGTAATGGATTTGGGACAGCTTTGTAAAACAACCATGTCAACCGTCTCAATGTTTAAGCAAATGCAGTTGTGCATAAACTTTCGTTATAAGATTGCCACACAAATTTAGATATTCGCGTAAATATTGGGTTTTATATTGAATTCGAATTTCTAGTTACCAAATATTGAAAAGTAAACACAACAAACTAAGTAATGAAATTCTTGCGACATCAATGCTAACTTACTTCCATATGATTGGATATACCTTTTTCAACGAAATATCATTGTCTTTAATAGCCCATGTCCTAAAAAATTGTCGGATTATGGAAATCATTTATTCAATTTGGTCGTCGTTTTCTGCACGTTATAATTGGCCAATCATTATTCATTCGTAGAATATAAATTGGCTTCATTCGAAATCATTGGTTCATTTGGTTGTCATTTTCTACATGTTAAAATTAACCAATCATAGTGCATTTTTCCTCCATGCCGCAACACCCGCTGATCCTCAAACAAATTTCTTGATTTTACTTGCAATAAGTGTTGTTTTGTTTAACCACTCTCTGCCATCATACACGTGATTTGATGTTTCACAGTTGATTCATTCCTAATTTTACATAATTCGTAATGTGATCTAATTTATACCATGATGTCGATTACACCACATGTAGTGCAAATAATATGAAACCCTTCATACTCAAACTTGTATCAATGACTATTTAATCATACTTTCCTCATCATGAAACCCTAAAGATGTTCTTCAAGGGTTCCAATTCTAGAAGATGTTTCTTGATACGCAATTTAATCCGTGGTAAACATTATTCAAACCCGAGGGTTTTATACGTACCAACACAAGTCTATCGCTATACTGAGACATACAAAGTCTAGACTAAATCGAGTAAATCCCAAATGATGATCAACGATTATTCTAAAACGGTCGATAGTAACCTTCTCGCTGTCTTTCATCATATCATACATGTTCCTCACATCCTGTCTCGACAATCAAATAACATTTTGTAAACTCGGACATTTGAATCTGAAAAAAAAATCTTTAAATTCTTGTATGTAAACCAACCTTAGCTTTTATTTATAAATTTAAAGTATTTTGTTTTAGGTTAATCAATTTAAGAGAAATATTTTTTGAGTAATAAAAATCAGAATTCTAGATATTCAAGTAAAAGAAAAGCAATAGAGGAAACTAATTACGACCATAAAGAAGAATCATAAAAAAAATATGATATTGACTATATAAAATTACCTAGAAAACCACATTTATTAACTTTATAAAATAAGCCCTTGATTTGAATACGGTCCTATCAAAAGAAGACTATGGTAAGTCCACTAAACATTGTATAATTTGGGTAATAAATAGACAAAAAAATCAACTTTGATAGAGACAAACGGTGTCGTTTTGCCCCTTCTTTTTACACTCACTACAACAAAGTATTACACTCCATATAAATTGAATCAAAGTAGCTTTGTTACTTTTCCTCTCCTTCCTTGTAGCAGCCAGCTACTTTGTTTCATCTCTCCCTCAAGGTCTCTCTCTCTCTCTCTCTATGTTTTAGATCTCACCATGTTTGTAACATCTTTTGTTTTTTTTAAGAATCTTGTTTGTGAAACATAACATGTTTCCTAGGATAGATCTGTTCAATTGTTTGTACTATGTTGTTATGTTGTCTTTTTAAAATTGATTTTTTTTTATTTTTTTATTTTTATATATTTTGGATGATAATTGAGGATCTGTCACAAAAAAAACATTTTTTTATGTTTGTTTTTTTGGACATGGAGAATTTTTATTTTTTGTCGGTTGATTTTAATGTAAAGGTTTTGTTTTTATAGTGTTTTTCATGACCCAGATGAAAAGTTTGAGAATTTGTCAAGGTTTGAGATTAGATCTGTTGCTGATTTGTGAAAATTAAGTGGCCCTTTTGTGTAGGTTTTGGAAATTTGTGAAAGATTGAAAAGGGTAGTTGAATTTCTTTCAAAGTTTAGTTTTTTATGTGTAATGTGGAAATTATTTATAATAATCTTTTATATAGGTTTTGGAAATTTAAGAAATTTTATGTGTTTTTGGTGATGTTAGATGGATCTATATGAATATGCTATCAATTATGTGTATCTTTGTGACATTTTCTGAGCATGATTTTGTTCTGTGTGTAGACATTTTTCTGAGTATAATTCTGTTGTATTTTTGTGTCAAAATTTGTATCAATGTTATCATTGATGTTTATATGTGTGTGACATTTCCTGAATATTGTTTTGTTTTTTGTGTATAGACATTTTTCTGTGTATAATTTTGTTGTGTTTTGTGTTCTTAGGCGTTCTACTGTCGAATAAGAACCTGGATCGAAGATGAACTGTTACAGTCTTCAGCAGAACGCCTTTGCAGCTTGTGAAGAGATGAGAGGCTCAATTACCATTACTGATCAGAAGGAGCCTCTCATTTGCCCTAAGCCACGACGAGTCGGGGTCTTGTCGAATGTGCCTGTGCGACAATTGAGATTTCATTTCAAGTAACTATTATAATCAATCATTTGCATTTTAAGTTTTGATGACATCGAATATTGTTTAGATGTTTTTAAATGTCTGATCTGTAATTTGTTTTATTTTTTTTGTTTGTTTGTAGTCATCAAGCTGAGGGTTCCGATTCAAAAGCTGCGGCTGAGCTGCTTGACATGATTTTCGAGAAGGTAATTTATACTTTCTTTACAATTTATCGAGCTCATATTTAGGCTTAGGATTATAAATAAATGTCTTTCCATGATTGACAACATGCAGCATTAATTTTTAACGAACAAAATGTTTGTTATGAAGGATGATTGCGAGAATCTTGGATGAGTGGATATGACTTTTTGTTCTGCATTTTCATTCTCATTTACGTGTTTCTGTGCATTTTGGCGAATACCTGATTTGCCTGGTTATCTTTATTTTATACTGTTTTTATGAAATAGGATTGCGAGATTCTTGGATGAGTGGATATAACTTTTTGTTTTTGCATTTTCATTCTCATTTATGCACTTTCCATGCATTCTGGCGAATACCTTGTTTGCCCGGTTATTCTATGTTCGACTGTTTTTATGAAATAGGATTGCGAGATTCTTGGATTGACTTTTTGGTTTGCATTTTCATTCTCATTTATGCACTTTCCGTGCATTCTGGTGAATACCTTTTTTGCCTGGTTATCTTTAATTTGTACTGTTTTTGGGCCATTAATGCCTTCGTTAATAAGACACACACTTTGTTTCTTTGGTTGGACACTTTTTTATTTATTTCGATTTTGTTAAAAGGTTTGTTCTCTTAGAAAGTATTTGTTACATGGACTGACAAGAGTTGGATTCGTCTTTTTTTAGTGGGAACAAAATCTATCATTTTGGTTTTAATGTTCTGGTCTTGGTCACACTTTTCTGTGATCTGGAATTGACAACATAACTTATACTGGTGTATGTTTCGATGCACGATTAAGGAAGTAAAAAGTGATTTTCTTCTGAGAACCATGATTTTGTTATGTTTGTTTATTTTGCATCGAATCTGTCCACGTTTGAATGCACTGTGTTGAATGTGATTAGTAATTTTCCTTTAGGTAAATGTGATTTTAGGTATGTTCGATTCTGTTGCACTAAAATTAGCTTTGTTGCCAAATCTCAGTTTGACTAAAGCAACAAAAAATAGCTTTTGACGCAATAAATATTCTCTGATTTCAAACTTCGATTAATTATTTGTATTCTTTTCCTTCAACAGGAGAGTCACGGGGACGAGTTTGCTAATCATGTAGCTTCATCTCCTCCATATTTTTCTGTGTCTCCACCGGTCCGGGCTGCAAATCCCTTGGTCCAGGATGCTCGATTTGGAAACGAGATCATATCATCATCCCCATCAGGCTTGCCATCTCCAAATTCTGCATCCCGCAAAGGCGGATGTGTTAGGACGAGTTTTGGACTTAAGCCGGCTGCCGTTAGAGTAGAAGGGTTCGATTGCCTCAACAGGGATCGCCAGAATTCAAGCGTCCCTGCTGTCGCTTAACATTCCATTCAGAGAAGTGTATATAAAGACGGAGCTGAGTGCGATGCGATAACTTGTTAAAAAGAAAGAGACTTTAACTTGACTAGAGAGAAGAAAAATATCTTTTGAGTAGTTTGAGGTTATAATGTTGGAAGAAACAAACCTAGTGTTCTTGAGAAGGTTTGATGTATAAAGAGCATGTTCTTTTTTTGTGTACTAAAAGGATATTTTATATTGAGTGACTTAAATAATTATTTTAGGTCATCACCATGAGAATGAATGTATAGAGAGTTGGTGATTTTGGTTATGATATGTGTAAATATATTTAGATAAATTTATGAGTATGGTTATTATATATTTATGAATCAATTAAAGTGGTATTTTTAATGTGAAATGCCATTTACATGACCTATTGGTTTATGGAATCAATTTTGATATTTGGTTTAAAATAGGGTACATGCCCTTACCATTGGTGAAAAAAAGTTATTGTTAATGTGAAATGGTGATCTTGCTTATACGTAATTTGTGTTGATATACTTGGCGGCTTAATTTATAAGCTATAAGCATGTTTGAATAAAAGCAGTATTTTAATGTAAAATGCATTTTGTATGCCTTGGTTTATGATGTCAATCTCGGTGTTTGGTGTGGAATAGTTATAGGATATAAATAACCTTTGGCATTGTGAAAAATAATTATTTACACCCTACCTAGTTATTTTTTCTAGGAGAAATATTCTACCAAAATTATTATCAAATTTGTTTTCAAATCTTTCAAATCAAACAAGAACAAACTCTTCTAGGAAAAAATAATCAAGTGGTTGACTTCTAGTTGTTAACGATCTTCGGTTAATGACAAAATGTTTAGGAGAACTTAAATTCGAATTCTTGTTGGAACCATCATTGGTTAGATTTTAATTACTTATCTTTCAGTAGAATTTTGGATTATCCGAGTGCTTTTTTCTTGAGAACTTAATCTAGAAAATGAAATAAAAGCAAAAATGGATTTTAAAGGATAATAGAGTGATGTGTGTTTCAGTAAAATATTAACAAGTAAATTTGTATTGAAATGTATTCGAAGTCAATAATTGATTTTAGTAAAATTTGTCACTGCAAAATTAAGAAAGGATTTAACAAAGTGGATATTTCGTTGATTTTAGTGGTTTATGTCCCCTGGTATTATTTATGTTTTTTTCACATTTTTTTTTAATAATATATATGAGCACTTGACACATGATTAGAGTATAGTTGATAAATCATATATTCTTGTTATTGATGTCATTATGCTCTTGCCTTATTAAAGAAAGGTCAATAGTAAAATATAGAAATAAAAAATCGTTTATTTAGTCAAATATTTGCATTGAACACATGATTTTCATTTCCTACTTTGTTATAGATTTTTTTTTCATAAAAATTAGATTTCACTCAATGCTTTTCTTTCTTTCCATTTTTTTTTACGAAACTTAATGTTTTCTTGTGATTAATATAAAACGACCTTTACTTTCTAATGTGAAAAACGTGAGAAAACAATTTTTACCATAAAAAGCGTGAGTGGTCACACTATTAGTATTAGAGAAAAAAGACTTCTATTATAGACGTCATTTTCCTAATTTTTTGCAAGGTGATTTTAGTTACTAATGTCCTCTTAGAAATAAAAAAGATGTTAGTTCCATTTTTTTTTTGAAGGATCCATATTTTTATTTTGAAATTCAAAATTATCTAGTAAAAAGACTTATTTGGACCAGATATATTCTAACCTTTGTCATTAAGTAAAACAAATATAGTATATATTCTAACCTTTTTTTTTTAGATCCAACCTTTCTCATTAAGTAAAACCCTACTCCCTCCCTCCCTGGTATTATAAACCTACTTATAAAAGATGGTTGTCCAAAAATATATTACTCATTGCAAATTATCAGATATATTTTTTTTCAAATATACACTTATTAACATTATCAATTTATCTTAAAATATGAAAAGAAAATGTTAACTTGTACCCTTAGGTCATATGTTAAGAATCTAAAGTGAAAATTTCGTTAATGAAACCGTGCCAATTTATTCTTTTAAAGATTGAAAATTAATGTTTTGAAATAAATATTTACCATTTATAAAATCTTAACATGTACCATAAGAATACAAGTTAGCATGACCCAATATGAAAAGTAACATTAAATCTTCTTTTTTTTTTGTCTAGTAGTCTATTGCCTAGAATTCACCATTTTCAAGGTGAGTAAATGAGTGTCAGAGGTTCAAACCCCGAACCGTACATATAACAATGCATGTCCCTGCCAACTCAACATTGAATCTAGCAATAATAACGCACATTTCAACATTTCAAACAAATTTAGTACTCTAACGACTTTTCTTAATGCCTTAATGTTTTGTAAAGTGTTCTTTTGAAAAAGAACCTAACCTTCCTTTCTCATTAAGTAAACCCCAAAGTATATTCCAACTTTGAGATTGAGAGAAAGGGAAGAAACTTACTGTAGAAACTGTACAATGCTTTGATTTTACACGACTGATTTCCATCTCTTCTCTCTCTTATATATATGCTTATGCTTATAGCTTCCAAATTTGTTTATTGTTTTTGCTTCTGTTACAGGTTTTACTTATTGCTTCTGCTTATAGCTTCTGTTTTTGCTTAAAGCTGTTGTTTACATGTTCTGCTTATAACTTCTGTTACAAGTTTTACTTATCTGCGTCTGCTTATAGCTTCTGTTACAAGTTTTGCTTATTGCTTCTGTTAGGTTTTCCTTATTGCTTCTACTTATAGCATCTGTTTATAGCTTCTCTTTATATGTTCTGCTTATAGCTTTTGTCTATAGTTTCTGCTTCTGCTTATAGCTTTGATTTTAGCTTATAGCTCCTGTTCATATGTTTTGCTTGTAGCTTCTGTTTTTGTTTATAGTGTCTTCTTATATGTTATGCTTATAGCTTCTATTTGTTTATAGGTTTTGCTTTAGCTTCTACTATAAGCATCGATGGCGGCGGTTGACTGGTCTAAACTTCCAACAGAGCTTCTCAATCTGATATCACAACGAATCGATGATGAAATCGATCTCATTCGCTTCCGATCAACTTGTTCAACATGGCGCTCTTCCTCCGTCCTAAAAATTCTTCAAATTTTACCCTTCAAGTTCCCACTCTTCAAAATACCATTCCTCTCTGACCCCAACGAAATGGATACCATCAACGGCAACAACCCTCCATTCTGTCACCTCTCCAAACAAAATCTCTATCTCATCAAACCACCTCCACAAAAAGAAGAAGAACAAACCCTACTTCGCCCTCGGTTGATAAGAGTTAGCCAAAACACGCGTGGCCTAACTCGATTCTTCCACCCACTCCTCAATAATGACCCTATTTCTTGTAAGGGTCTCGTGCTCGATTTTAACAAATTATTTGTCCTCCATTTGGGAAGCATCATTTCCATTTGCAAATGCGGCATCAAACCCAAAAATGAAGCCGACGATTGTTTCTACATATTCCCTGAAAAGGTTGTTGCTGCCATGTGCCATGGAAAAAACCCTCTCATTGTTGCCGCTTTAAATGCTCGCCCATTTCCGTTACTTTCGAAATGTGGCAATGAGAACTGGAAGGTGATCCCTGACATGTCAATGGTGTATGGAGACATATGCCTTTTTAAAGGGCACCCTTATGCGGTTGATAAATTTGGTAAGGCAGTTATTGTTGGACCAGACTCAAGTGTCCATTTAGTGGCTGAACCTTTGGTTGGTGGTGGGAAGAAGAAATTCTTAGTGGAGAGCGTTGGAGATTTGTTGTTAGCGGACGTTCATGTGTATCCTGTAATTGTTGATTTGTTTAAGCTTAATGAGAAGGAGAAGAAGTGGGTGAAGTTAACGAGTTTAGAGGATAGAGTTTTGTTCTTGGGGCTGAAATGTTCGTTTTCTGTTTCAGCTTCAGATTTGTGTGTTGCCAAAGGGAATCGTGTGATCATTAGTGATGATATCTTAAGAGGATTTAGTAGACGTAGGACACGTGCGAGCTATGTTTTGGACTTGGATCAAGGTCAGCTTCCGCCTTTGTCCAATTCTCCTGAATATTCCAACCTGTTCTGGCCACCTCCTAGGCGGATCTGAGTTCGTTACCAAGTATGTAATTGTTATCTTGCATTGTAAGGTTTATAATGTGATTGTGATATAGCTTTACTGTGCTTAATTTAGTTGTTAGATTAGAAGTAAACTTTTCGACTGGTACTTATAGAAAAATTGACATGTTATTAAATTGACTATGGTTTTTTCTAAGTAATATGTACTTTGTAAACAAGTGTCTGCACTTCTAACTTCTCACAAGCTAGCTTTTACAGAAATCTGAATGTAATTGGTACACTATGTTTTGAGCAGATGAATTATATGAAAATGTATGCAGTACATGACCATGGCAAGTTATTGTTACTCTTGCAAACTGCATGCTCAGCTCCAAACTCCTAATTACCTAATCATGTGAAACTCGGGTTTCAGGATAAGCGTTTTGGTGGATTCTTCAAGTCTTCTCTTGTAAGCAAGTTGTGATTATTCATCACTTGTTATGTTTTTTTGAAGTAGACCAGTTTCATTATTATGTGTACAGTTGAAACATAATTGGTCAGTTTCACATATATCTTAACTGAGTTTACTTATGGTTGATCTTTGTAACTTTGGTTGTGACCACTTGTATTGTTATGGTGCTGTAAAGTTTAACTTCCATTGATCAGTTACACTTTTATCTCACCTAAGTTTACTTAAGGTTGTTCTTAGCTCGTGGTTTAAAAGTTTCAATGTATTATATTTAATTGTTAAGAGGCAGCAGCAATCTGTTAGAACTCTAATTAGTATTGTTATTATATTATATTAGACTTCAATTATTATGTTATTAGGCATCAACCAGCAGCTATTATGTTTATGTTTTAGGTAGACAGATTTTGACAACATAAGAAAACTGAAGGAAAAATTAGTAGGAATTTATTTTGGGGTTGGTTATTGATTGGGAGAGACCACACTCTTGAAGTCCTTAGTTTATGTGTTCTGAAATTACAGTCCAGAGATATTTTGCGGAATATAATTAACCCTCTGTTCTTACGGGGTTAATAATATTACACACCTGAAATACGGGATGAATGAATATGTTGATTTGTTTTGTTCTTAGTGAAATGAGGTTCATTTGCTGTGAATTAATAGTACTGTATGTTGCTAAACAATGACATGCGACATGCAAATAACATCTAAAGCATTAAAACTTTTTTCAGAAGTACTACTGATGAACTCTAGTGTTAGGTTCATAATCATGAGTTTAGTTTTCCTTAATCTCTCCTCTCTATAAAGTGTATAATATACCTTCCTAAAGCGGCAGGAGTATGTTACTCTGAATTAATGTTCTAAGCTGATTGTGTATACCTTCCTAAAGAAATATTTTTAGGTATACTAAATTGAACTACTTAACTAAATATAAATAAGAGAAATGCTAAATAATGCCTTAGAGCATTGGTTAATAGAATTAAAATAGAAAAAATGTATTAAAAAATAGTGAAAATTGTGAATTCAACTTTTTAAAAGTCAAAATATTGTTGATTTCAATATCAACTTACTTTTCTTCCGTTTCCTTAATTAGCATAAATAATTGATCTTTATAAATATTTTTTTTTTTGGTACAGATCTTTATAAATATTCTTATTATATTAGATTTCACACTGTATGTTCAACATTTTCATAATCATAATTTTTATAAGAGAAATGATATTTGTACAACCTCTCATACTCACATTATACTCTTATTCTCTCTCTTCCTTTTTCGCTCTCCATTGTTTTTGACCAATGTAAAAGAGAGAAAACAAGTTGTCACAGGAGTTGTCTCAAATGGATGTTCAAATATCAACGCTCTTTTAATTAAAAAAAACGTTTTCATTCAAAAAAAGTTACATAATCTCTACTCTCCGGCACTGGCGACGGCGACCACCGTGTGCGATTAATCTCCGGCGAGCTTCGTTCACTCCTTCGTCGTGTTAGATAACTTCGTCATTCTTCATCGCATTATCGTCTTGCTTATACTTTTGCTTAGGGTTTCTAATCATCTTATCATCTTATATCTAATCTTTGTTAACAATGCTACATTACCTCCAAAACCCTAAACCTAAACCTTTTGGGCGCCAAAGTACAACCCATTTGCCATAATTAATCTGCACCTAATTTCACGGTTTACAACACATAATTCAAATTTGTTTTCCCCCCAAAACTCTTATGTCAAACTTACACTATCTAGGTCTTTTTATTCTCCAACTATCTATTAAATATAGTGTATTTTCCCATGCAGATCATCATTATTCCTGGCTTTGCTTTCTATCTATGCATATAAATAGACGCGAACTGGATCATTCATGATGCATGAAGTCTTCTTCCACCTCTATCAAACACTGCAGAAATGGCCAGTAACAATGTCCAAGCTTTGCTTTGTCAAAAAAAAATAAAATGTTCAAGCTTTGCTGTCTTACCATTGCTTGACTGACTTTATTTGTGTTTTTAATTATGTGTTCTACTTTGAGTCAAGTTACAAATCCTATGGATGCATGCTTTTGTAGTTGGTAAGACACTTATGTTTCAATTATCATTATTAAGTTGTTGTTCCTTCTGATTGAATTCATTTGTTCGTTTTACTTTCTTTATGCAAAATGCGTGTTAAAATACATCATTGGACAATGCTCAAGCCAATCTAGCACCACAATGTTGGTAGATATTAAAAATTTAGGAGCACGAAAAAAAGTGTGCCATTATTTAACAGATAGTACTTATGTGACCAAAAAATGATTTAACCAAAAGAATCTAATTTTATAATACAAAGGTTAATAACAAAGATTAGAAAATAAGGATTAATAATATTTGTTTTTATAATACAAATGATTAATAAGTATATAAGGATTAATAATTTTATAATACAAAGATATAAAATAAGGATTAGTAATTTTTATTTAACTAAGGATATGCACCATGTCAGTCACGATGACATGTATTGGAACTTAGAAAATACAATGGACAGGTGTTTTTTTATACTTAAAGTGTTATATGATCTGCTACCCAATCTTTTTCATATTGATTCAATCTGATTAAATACCAACATCAGATTAATTGTTATTTTAGCAACTTATGTTTCCAATAATTATCACATAATACTTTTTGAGGCAGCAATGCAAATCGTTCTACTTGCATGATAAAACTTAATAGCTACGGTACATGATGATCACAATCCAGAAAATAAATTCTTCATGCAAGTAGATTGGTTTTATAGTTGACGTGATTTTTTAAAAACAATTTGTTAGTGTATGCAGAGGTCTATGCAATATTTTATTGTTCCTCTTAGGCGCATTAGGATCTATACTCAATGTAAAACATCACCTAATGCCAACTAGCAATTGGCAGAACAGCAGAGTTCAAGCCCAATATCGCATGGGGGTGTTAGTTCATTGCAACTACCATTGGAAAATGGTTGGAGATAATTACTGCCTCTTCATTCATTTATTGTGTCTGCTGCTTATATTCCCTTTGTCTGTTGAGTGTGTAATTCATTGGTTTATAAGAATTCTTTGTGTTTATGGAGAACTCAAACATTAATGATATGTCTCAATTGGAAACTGGTGGGACGATAGTAACTTCAGGTGGCGCAAAGCACACTAATATCAATACAACATGCAGTAAACATGATGTTGGAATTGTTAAGGCTTTTAATGCAATGTCTGCAGAATCAAAGTAGCATGCCCAATAATCCATAATTTATTTTTTACAACATGGAGGATTGTAACGGTAGTTGTGAGTATTTGATTAAATTAAACTGGAACAATAAATGACACAAATGTCCTTCCTACCATAAAAATTAACACTAAAAATTGGAGTTCCTGTGATGTTGTTGTGAAATTGGACATAACTGTTGTTCTGTGTAACAGAACTCGCTTGATTATTCTAAGATGGGGAGGTATGTTTTGGAAGGACAAGTGATATCTGGAAGCAACGTTGGTGAGAAATTTTACATACCTAGATTATCATTGACACCTTCGAACACAAGAATTCCCTTCAAATTTCAACGTAGACAATTTCCTATATCAGTTTGTTTTGCTATGAGAATTAACAAAAGCCAAGGGCAATCACTTAAGGAGGTTGTCATATTTCTTCCACAACCTGTTTTCTCCCATGATCAATTATATGTTGCAGTCTCAAGAGTTACATCAAGAAATTGACTCAAAATTTTGTTGACAAATGGAAATGGCGATTGCATCAATACGACTACAGATGTAGGGTATAAAGAAATTTTCTGGAAAATGTAAACCTTGATAATCTATGTCATGCTATTTTCTTCATTTTCATTTACCATACTATATTGATGTATCTCAATTGATGTTTTTTTGTTGCATTATATAAATATTCACAATATGTATGACCCGTGCGGCAGCACGGGTAGACGATCTAGTTGTACATAGCTTTTGCTTACAGCTTCTGCTCATGGCTTCTAACTGTTCATACCTTTTGCTTATAGATTATGCTTCCAGCTTCTGCTTATGGCTCCTAATTATTTATCGCTTCTATTTTTGCTTACAACTTCTGCTTATGGCTTCTGCTTTCGCTTATAGCTTCTAATTGTCGCTTATAGATTCTGCTCATAGCTTTTGCTTACAGCTCCTAGTTGTTTATAGCTTATGCTTGTAGGTTTTTCTTATAGCTTATACTTCGGTTACTGCTTATAGCTTTTGCTTATGGCTTCTACTTAATGGTTTTGCTTATATATTGCTTCTAATTGTTTATAGGTTTTGCTTCTTGCATCCATGGCGGCAGCTGTCGACTGGTCTAAACTCCCAACTGACCTTCTCAATCTGATATCACAACGAATTGACGATGAACTCGATCTCATTCGCTTCCGATCAATTTGTTCAACATGGCGCTCTTCCTCTGTCCCAAATCATTATTACATTTTACCCTTCAAGTTCCCAGTCTTCAAATTTCCATTCCTCTCTGAGCAAAACGGCAATAACCCTCCATTCTGTCACATCTCCAAACAAAATATCTTCCTCATCAAACCACCACACCAACAACAAGAACAACAAACCCTACTTCGCCCTTGGCTGATAAGAGTTAGCCAAAACATACGTGGCCAAACTCGATTCTTCCACCCACTTTTCTCTGATTCCCCTCTTCCTCGTATCAGTCTCATGCTCGATTTCAGTAAATTATCTCTCCTTCGTTTGGGAAGCAACACTTTCACTAGGGACTTTGACACTTATTCCCAACATCAACCCTTCAATAGTGTCTACATGTTCCCTGAAAAGGTCGTTGCTGTCACGTGCCATGGAAAAAACCCTCTCATTGTTGCCACAATATCCTCTCACCCAGAGCCGTTACTGTCGAAATGCAGCAATGAAAAATGGAAGGCGATCCCTGACATGTCGATGGAATTCGGAGACATATGCCTTTTTAAAGGGCGTGCTTATGCGGTTGACAAATTTGGTAAGACAATTATGGTTGGATCAGACTCAAATGTCCATTTAGTGGCTGAACCTTTGGATGATGGTGAGAACAAGAAATTATTAGTGGAGAGCGATGGGGATTTATTGTTAGCCGACGTTTATGCGTTTCCTGTAATAAGGGTTGATCTGTTTAAGCTTAATGAGAAGGAGAAGAAGTGGGTGAAGTTAACGAGTTTAGCGGATAGGATTTTGTTCTTGGGGCTGAAATGTTCGTTTTCTACTTCTTCTTCAGATTTGTGTGTTGCCAAAGGGAATTGTGTGATCATTAGTGGTGATATCTTAAAAAGACTTAGTCGACTTGGGTCACATGCGAGCTGTGTTTTGGACTTGGATCGAGGTTGGCTTCCGCTTTTGTGCGATTCTCCTGAATATTCCAACTTGTTTTGGCCACCTCCAACGTGGATCTAAGTTCGTGTTTTGGAACAAAAACGAAAATTTCTTGAAAAAAAAAATAAAATTGGTTTTTGTTTGGCCTATTAGGGGGGTAAATCAAAACAAAAATATTTTACAGGGGGTAAATCAAAAAAAATATTTTACAGGGGGGAAAACCAGAAATGACCTATGTTACAGGGGATAAAGACCTGTTAACCCATATATATATACTGACCCGTGTCCGACCAACCCGATCCATTTGTTGAGATTTGAAATAAATCTAAAAAATCTCTTCCTCATTCGTCACTGTTACTTTCATAATACTCAATAATAACGGGTTACTGTATTTTATTTACTTTTATTATTGATTGAGTTTTCCCTGATTTTGATGAGAATTTTCAATAGGGATTAGAATTTTCATCTTTTAGTGAACGCATGCCAACTGGTTGATAAATTGTTTATATGTGAAATTCTTGATTTTCAAATTTACTATATATATATTGGTAGTTGTTGTCTCAATAGAATTGACACTTCTAATCAAAGGGGGTTATTAGCGTCGGATACGTGACATACACCAACATATGTGATTACATTCAATTTTGTCATTTTCTTAAATTATATTCATGTCGAGATGTCAATGTTGTGTCCAATGGACGTGTTTGTGTCAATGGTTCATAAGTTGTTGCCATATTATTATCTTTTTTTATTTTATTTATATTTTTTACAGGAACCATAACAACTGATAATCCGCGATCACAACAATAACATCCATGGCGGCGACAAACTGGTCTGAACTCCCAAAGGAGCTTCTCAATATAATATCCGAGCGAATTGATGATGAACTCGATCTCATTCGCTTTCGATCAATTTGTTCAACATGGCGCTCTTCCTCCGTCCCAAATAATGATCGTCACATTTTACCCTTCAAGTTCCCACTCCTTAAATCATCATTTCGTACCGACTCCAATGACATTGTTTTACCATCAACAAGAAGACATCATTCTGTTACCTCTCCAAACAAAATATATTTCTCATTAAACCGCCACAACAACAAGAACAAACCATAACCCTACGCCCTTGGTTGATAAAAACCAACCAAAACATGCTTGGCCAAACCAATTGCTTCCACCCACTCCACCGAAGTTTATCTTTTGATTGCTGTTTCGTGCTTGATTACAACAAATTATCTGTTTTCCATTTGGGAAGTACGTTTTTCATCTTGGACTTCGACCTCAAATTAAAGAATAAACTCTACAACTGGAATGGCTACATGTACCCTAAAAAGGTCGTTGCTGTTACGTGCCATGGAAAAAATCCTCTCGTCATTGGCACATTAATCTCTCCCCCACATCCATTACTTTTGAAATGCGACGATGAGAATGAAGGTGAGAAAAACCACAAGAAGGGGGGGTTGAATTGTGTTTTTTTTGGAAACTTCTTCTTTTACGTTCTAGATAACTGTCCTCAGGTTCAGAGTCTGAAGTAGTTCAGAGTCTGAGTGAGTTCAGAGTCTATGTGCAGCGGATAATGTAAAGAACAGA
>Ga0315914_1004764_pt1 | contig 20110 bp, 15 predicted proteins | sample MpolenodulesMG_FD_203920 | JGI IMG/M metagenome (GOLD analysis project Ga0315914, IMG submission 203920) | Medicago polymorpha root nodule microbial communities from Los Angeles, California, United States - elongated nodules | ecosystem: Host-associated > Plants > Roots > Nodule | place: USA... | reverse complement strand
CAATTTTGGGCAGTGCCACGAAACGTCTTAAAGAGAGCGACCTGGTCGTGACTCAACCTAGTAACAACTTCGGTAGAAAATAGAATTTGGAAAACCAAAATACTACAGTTTGGGAATCCAAAAACAACAATTCTAGACAATAGTAGTTAACTATTGGAAATATAAAACTTGATTTGAGTTACTAGGATGCTAATGATTCTTTCATTAGCCACAAAAGAAAATATTCACAAAAATTAGCAAAAGTATTGGTTTTTACACACATTATACATTTCTTGGATCACTAAACCTAGATAATTGAACAATAGTATTTGTATATATAGTACATAATGATGCAAATATGCCATGTTACTAACAGTACTCCACAGACCCACCAACATAAACTTGATTTGAAAATCAGAGATGGCGATGAGTACTTCGGAGTTCACTCTTAACAAGCTCCATATGACAAGAATGTTTCTGAGGACCAGTCAACCCAGCACATGAGTGTTTGCTCTCAAAAGAAATTGCAAAGTAAAGATAAACTGTACATAGGATAACCAATAGGGTTAAAACAGTTAGGAGATAGCGGTGCCTGTTGAAAAGAATGGACCAACTACCCAGTTTATACTGCCTTTTGAATGATAATGACATCATAGGATCGCCTCAATCTGTATGTAAATAGTGTCATTCATTAGTAAGAGTTTAGAACATTGAATGCACACATAACAAATATATATATACAGTTTCTCTGCTGAATTCTTTTTCAATCCTCAATCAAAATTCCATGCTTGTAATGACCAAAAACACAACTAATCTAGAAAAGCACAGCTTTGAAAGGATGTGTAACCCCTGTAGACAACTAAATAAGAACTAAATAAAGATAAACAAATTTAATCTTGTAAAAGAAAGGCAGGTAGGCAGTAAGATTGCAATGTAAGACCAGGAAACCCTCAAGTTGTACAGGCGAGTAGGACGGTGTAACAGATTGGGCCGTCTGATCTCAATTCAGCGGCTGAGGTTGTTTGACTGTGAGCAACTGTGTTTGAAATCTAAATCATTTGATCTCAAACCAACCATCGAGATTGGCTATAGTGTGACGAAACCCTGAATCTGGTCGTTGCACAAGGATTTGGTGTGACTATCAAATTTCCTTCCAAATTAATCAATTTTGTTTTTGGGACATGTTTGACATCAAGTTTAAGAGCGACAAAAATGATTCTAGAAGTAATTAGTTTATTTTTACATTTTTGAGTGCTCTCGAGTGAATTTAACTTTACCTCCAAAATTGATTCTAAATTGAAGTTGAAATTTGAAACTTTTGTCTTCATTATTGGCTTTTAACATCAAATATGTTGTTAAACATACTTGAAGCTAAATTCATTTAAACATAGAAGCATTTTGCATTTAAGTCACTTTTAACAAGATTAATCCTTTCAAAATAAATTTTTCCAACCTAGAATCAAACACACAGTTGATCTTAGACCTCATACAATAAACATGATTGCAATAAAATATATCAAATGACATTTAGACAAAGAATCTCTCTAACTTGTGCTCTACAGCCACATTTTAAAGAACATTAAAGCAGAAAATCGATATTCAAAAAACAATATTTAAATTTTTAAAAAGTTGAATACGTTGGTTCTAAAATAAATATTTCTACATCGAGTTCTTTAACATAGACCACGTCTTAACGTTTATCTTAAACAATTAAGATATACAACAGAAGAACAAAAGTTGGAACACAAGGTATGGTGGCAGATTAAACACAAAATCATGCAGCATGAAGAATGTTTAGGATTGTCCTATGGCAATGCAATCATGGGCCAACAATTTAATTGCTCCAAAAGAAAAAAAATACTTTTGATTGTTCTATGGCAATGCAAACATGGGGATTGGGTATACACAACAAAATCTGACTCAAATAAATATGGAAAAAAAATGGCGTAATTATTAGAGGTAAATAATGATAAACCAGAACGTGATTGGATCAAAGGAGAAAAGTTACCTTGACGATGAAGGAAAAGGAACAGAAGAAGCGAATGATGCACACAACACAATCTTGATCCCAGAAAAGTTCGAGAGAAATGACCGATTTGTGTTACTATTATTGTGCCATGTGAACGTATGTGAGGGTTACCATCCAAATTCAATAGCATTAACAAACAAACAAACAAACGTATATATATACAGAAATGTTATTTTTATGAACGTACACAGAAATGGAAATGTTATTTACCCTTGTAATAGAAAAAAAACTTGCACCACAAAAAAAAAGTAGAAAACAACTCAAATACAACTATTGGTCCCTTAATTTAAAAAAAAAAAATCTCAATCTCCTATTATAAAAATTAGTTTTTTGATCTCATATTTAACCTTTCTGAATTTCCATCTGGTAGTCCCCTTTCAATTTTCTCTGTGATTTGGTAGTCTCCTTTCAATTTTCTCTAAATTTTACATTGGATTGGTATCATTTAGGAACTTCTCTTCAAAATTAGAAAGAAAGAAAAAGAGTCAAACCAGCTCTACAATTGAGTGTGAATACCCTATTATATGGTTTCAAACTTTTTGGCGTTTTTTAGATTTTAATTATTAATTTTTTTAAATAAAAAAAAATTGGTCAATTTGACTATGTGAGTTGAGTATCAAATCAATAATTGTTACTTAAAAACAAAGTGCGAGGTCCGAAATCACAATAATTAAAGATCAGAAGTGCAACCAAACCAAAATTCTTCAAAAGGAAATCTACCATGAAATTGGAAGATAATACATTGATTCATTTAAATCACTCAATTTAAGTCATCTCCATCTTCACCCAATGAAGGAAATGTAACAAGGTAACACCACTGCAATAGACAACACTAGACTTTTTACATAAACCAGAAGTCAATCATCCCACAGGGTGCTATACAAATACGCATCACTTCAGAACAGGAAATACGAAGAGCCAAGAACAGAAGCATGATTTCTACCTAAGTTGCGTCCCCGGATGCACTCGACATCTACCAAGTGGGAATGATCAATGAAAAGGTTCACCTGAACAAAAGAAACACAATATAAAAAATGTTGTAGAATGGCTATTATTGCTTATTCTTATTTTGCAAGAAAAATGAAATAAGAGTATTTACATTTGGACCATATTGTTTGATAAACCATTCGGATGCACTCTGATTTGATGCTTCAAACATAGTCTTCTCAATACCAAGGCGCCCTATGATCTTCGCAATAACATCCGCGCGCATATTGTCAGCATGCTTGGAGACATCATCAGCATCAATCATTATCATGTCTGCACCCGCTTCTAAACACCTCTCAGCTCTCCTAATCAAGAGATCCACATCTTCTACTAATTCTGCGGCAAAAATTTCAATACAAGAAAAATCTTCAGTACATTGATATCTTATGTAGCAGCCAGTAACCAGTACCTTCAGAGTTTCTTAAGCCCCGTTTGAAACAGAAAAAGAGGTTCGCCAAAATACGTCAATCTCTTAATAAATAGATACCTCATAGATGCATCTTCTCCCTACTTTACATAAATTCTATGTAGATATTTGTCTGAAAATTAAAGGCTAACATGCATATTTTCAGCATCATTCATCTGATTATGCATTTCATCCAAATTGAAACCATAACCCTCTCAGCATTCTGAATTTGAAAATTCTCATTTGTTATGAACATCTATTTATGACGAAACATTACTTCAAAACTTCAAAATTTCATGTTTCTGATAAAAATTAGAAAATGAAAGAAGATCGTACTGTGTCAAGATTCATAGAGTGAACTAAGTACAATGTACTGAAGATTCATACTGCGTCAAGATCATACTTGTAACTACCATTGTCATGCTAGAGGTGTCAATATCATGGGGCTTTGAAGTTTAGGCCCCAGCCCACGTAGTAAGGGGGCTTGAAAATTCACAAGATTAAAAAGCCCACATTCATGCAAGCCCACAAATAAAAAAATCAAAAGGCCCCAAAGCCCCAAAATTTCTATAAACATTTTTAAAAAATAAATAAATTTTTTTTTTACCAAAAAAAACTTTTTTTTTACCGTAATTTTTTTTTTATTACCGGAAAAACTTCTTTTTTTTACCGAAAAAAACTTTTTTTTTACCGGAAAGAAACTTTTTTTTTACCTTTATAGTGGGGCTTTTTTAGGCCCACAAATAAATAGATTTTAGAGTGGGCTTGGCCCCAAATATTTTGTTCAATTAGGGGGCTTTAATTTAGTGGGCTTGGTGAGGGCTTTTTTAAGTGGGCTTTGAAATTTAAGGCTCTATTGACACCTTGCTACCAAGTACATAAAAGGTTCACTCTTTCACCTTGTGATACTTGGTTAGAGACGACACTGGCTAATAAGTAATGTTGTAAGATATCATGCATGATCCAAGCCTCACAGTACCATATAATCAAAACATCACATATAACAGGTTCTTCATAGATGAGTATAACAGACATTAGTCATGTTTCACTGATTAGTGAATCCTCTACAACATTACATCACCACTATATTAATGCTTGAAACAATAAACATATTATCAAGATATGCCCTGTACCAAGGACCTGACTAGATACACATATCTGCCTATTCTTCAACCACAACACATCAACTGTTTTATGTTTTAATTACTAATCCAATTCAGAAGATAGTATTTATCAGAATGCCTAAATATGTTCAAATCCACCTCAAACAGAGACAGGAAAATGCATGCACAAACAATGAAGAACACGAGAAAGAGAGAGTGAAATTTCTTTACCATATGATCTAGGTACTGGAGGAATATAAGCTCCATAAGCCCTATCACCTCCTCTGAGAAGTTCAGACTTATTAAACTTAACTTCGAAATGAGGCTTAGCCTTCATACCACCAGTTTTAACCAAGCGAACAAATCTCAAAAGGGTTTCTTCAGGAACTCCAAGGGAGCCCACATTCAGCTCAATTGTGTCAAACCCTAACTGCTTACATTCCTATAACAAAAAACATCATACATTAATCATGTCATTTTAGCTAATCCACAACTTCAACAACTAAAAACTATTAATATAGCAAATCCAATTGAACCTACGTCTCACCACCATAGTGGTTGCTGACCTGATGTACTTTCTAATATGCAACGAATTAAGGTCATAGAGTATACAATTTTCTTTAAACTTAAATACTACGGTCCAGATTACAAATTAACCGCTCGACACAAAACAAAACAAAATTCTCACACAACAAGAACAAAGGTGGAAAAATCAAACCTCCAAATAGTCTTTGAATCCTGAAGGACCTTTATGAATGATGTGTTCAGCCCAATCACCAGTGCTAACATAAACATCATGCTGATGAGCTGTATCAATAACTTGTTTGATAAAAGCTTTTGGCATCAAACTGTCAGAACCTCCAGAAAATTTCAAACCATCAACATAATCTCCCATAGATTCAAAAATATCCTGCACACAACGTAACATAAAGTCTGGTCAAGAATTGGTCCATTACAAACACTGATTGTGAAAAAGAAAAGGTAAATTGGTGAACCTGAAGAACATTGTGGTTGAAGAGAGTGTAATGAGGGCTTCGCATTTCGGTGACGCCGTAGCGGCGAGGCTTGGAGGGACGGTCTTCGTTCTCGTCGAAGCTTTTCCATCGGTACGCTGACATTGTTACTGTTGGAGTGGGGAGAATTGAGAGGGAATCCAAGTTCGATTTCGGGTTTCTCTTTCTGCTTCTCAATTTTTCTGTGGAGTTGAAAGGCTAGTTGTTTCTAGTAGAAGAAAAAGAAAGATGGAGTTCTTTCTAGAAAACACGAGTTGCAGCATTCAAGGTGAATTCAACACGTGTTCTTGTACTTTTTCATTTCGTAGAGTACGACTCACCACAACAAACTTCAAGATCACTTAATTATAAAATATTCCAAGTAAGTTATGTCCTTTAAATAAATATTTTTAATTATCTACTATAATACGAAAATTATAAAAATTTGATATTTTGAAAATATTCATTTAAATAAATCGAACAATATTTTATAAATTAACATTTGTACTACGTATTTTTTAGGGAAACATTTGTATTATATGTTTGTTAAAATATATGATCAAAATAAGTTATATTAATAATGAACGGCCAAACTGAGACACAAATATTTACTAAGGAAATAAATAGTTTTTTTTTTTTAGGAAACTAAGGAAGAAATAGTTAAAATGAAAAAAAAATGAGCATTCAATCATTGTTGTCAACCTTTATCTTATTTGTGACTATCTAAAAGTAACATTCGAAAAGCATTTTAGTCTCTAAAAAAACTATGAAATACATTTGTCCATCACAAAAAGATTGTCATCGACATGAATGGAAGATTTCCATATGTTGTTCCAAATCTAACGTTATGAACAAGGAACCCAATGAAGCTAAGGTAGATTCCAAATGATTCAACAAGTGGACAAATACTTGTCCTTATACAATTCATAATACTATCTCTGGATGGAAAATGACTTAACACAAGGAAATAAAGGTACGAATCAACGAGTACCACAAACTGCTAGATGAACCGAAGGCATAGAACATTCACGATGAATTCGTTGATGAAGCTCTGGTCGAAAGATTACCAAACTCATGAAATCACCACAAGCAAGAGTTATAAGCACAAACAAACCTAATTACCACAAACATGACTTCCACATTAGCAGAAAGAAAGGAGCACCACAAGCAAGAGTTATAAGCACAAACAAATGACTCTTTCTGACCTCATCAAGACGTAATCATAGAAAAACATCAAGAAGAAGAAATACAACGCTGCATGAGCCAAGGCTTTGGTGTAAATCTGATCACATACTAGGAGTAACTAACCTCAACCTTAAAGTAAACAAATGTATTGTTTTATGTGTGGAAAGTCATGTTATAAAGCATACTATTGTAGATATCGAAAACAAATGACAACCTCCAAAGTCAAAAGTTAATTTGACCAAAGGAGATAATAAGAAAGATGATGAAGATGATATTGTTGTAGTCATATCTGAAGTGAATTTTGTTAGTCATGTGACAAAATGGACGGTAGACTTGGGGGCTACCTCCTACACGTCTTTGTGGAGATGGAGAAGATCAAGTATATATTGGTGATTCTAGAACACTCCAAGGCAAAGGAAAAGTATTTCTGAAGCTCACATCCAACAAGACATTAGCTTTAAGTGATGTGCTATGCTTACCTACTATCAGGACCAATTTGATTTAAGTAGATGATTGAATAAAGTATGAGCGACATTGGAATTTGATAAGATTGTAATGACAAAGAATAATGTATAAGACATTAGAAATATTTCCAACAAATACACTATTATTTCTCATTACAATCTTATCTGATTTGAACAAGCCATAACTCCTACTTTACTCAATATTGCTGCCTGAAATCAAATTGGTCATAATAGTAGGCATGTGTAACAGATCACTGAAAGGCAATGTCTTGCCATATGTGAACTTCAAAAATAATTTGCATTTCCCTTGAATCATTGTGGTTCTAGAATCACCAAGATAGATTAGGCTTTTTCTATCCCTAAATAAACGGAAGAGGTGAATGTTGGAAAAATTAGACATTAAATTATCATTAAGTAATAAATCAAGAATAAATGTTATCACAAATAAATTGAATATAAATAAAATAAATTGAGGATAAGAAACTTACCGATCTTACTAACACTTTTATTAGGCTTAACAGTATTTCGCCACCACGAATAGATCTGATGCGTTTAGCCTTATAGCTAGTATTCTCTGAAATACAACAATCTCTTCTTGCTAACACCGCACGTGAATTAACAAGATCTTATAAACTACTTTTGAATCCTCGTAGAAACTTAATTTATTCATAATACACTTATACACTATTGTGATTGTTTTCTTCCAACGAAACTACTTACCGTATCTATATCCCATATTACTCTTACTCTCTTACTCCCTCCGTCCCAAATTATAAGCAGAAAAAAAAACTCATTTTCTTTGTCCCAAATTATAAGCAAAAAAGACCAACTTTTATCATATTTAATTATGTTTTTTCAAAAAATTATCTTTTCCAAAGGAAAATTAAATGCAAAGTGCATTCAATTTGCTCTATTTTTCATTTTCTCTATAATCAACTACCAATAAAATTGTTTTTACATCTTCCTATAAAACTTATTTCAAAGATAACACAAAAAAACTATGTTTCAAACTACTATGATTTAGTTTTTTTAATAAATGTGGTTTTTTTTTTTGTTTATAATATAGGACGGAGGAGTATATATATAACCCCTTCATTAAAATATCACACGTTACAGTTTAAGCAAACCGTAAAATCAAATTAAATAGGAAGAATAATAGTAATATGCCAATAAAACAGCAACATCCAGTTTTGACCCGGCAACAATAACATGACGAGAGGAGAAGAGAAGAGGTATAAGAATGAATGTGTATTTTTCATTTTTTGGGTTTTCCAATTTCCTTTATTTTTTTTAATTCAATATATACATGGGTGACGTTTTAATTTTTTTTTTAAATCAATAGTTACACATATGGCATGCCACTTAAGTGTTGACCGGGTTAGAATTGAGAAAATGATTAGACCATGTGCAATGAAGGTGTTGAGAGAGACTTTCAACAGATGGAGGTTGTGCAATGATGTGTTGAGGGATGAGCTGGAGGAGAGAGACATTGAGTTCACTCAACATTGTTGAAGCCTGCTACAGATTGTCACGCATTGCATTTTGGTTTGTGAGAACTGGCGCGTGTAACACAAGCGCCGACAGAAGTGCGTGAAGCTGCAAATAGCGGAGAGAGAAAGTGTGTTGTGAATAAGTGGGTGACACGTGGTTGATTCTGATTGGCTTTTTAGTTTTTTCTCATCTAAATAATTTGAACTCAATTATTTCATTGTAAATTAATTTTTTTAAAATTCTTTTTTACCAAAATTCATGATTTTTTTTTATCTATAAATAGAGACTTGGTTCATTTGATTTGGACACGGAAAAAAAACTAAAATTTTCACTATCTTAATCTTATTATTAACTTTTCTTTTGAATTTCTAAACTTCTTTTTAGTAAAATGGATCCCAATAATAATAATTTCAACACCCAGAATTCTTCTAATTATCCCCCATTTAGCTACCAAAATCCCAACTATTATCAAAATTCAAATCAATTTTCCAATAAATTTTTCAAAACATACCTAATTTTTGTGTGCCGCGTGCTTAGTTTATTGTATTGCATTTTATGTTAAGTGTTTTTTATTTTAATTTAATTATAATCGATAATTGTAATTTTATGTAATTATAAAAACAAAAATATAAAATTAAATAAAAATAAGAAATAAAAGGTGGTGGGGTAGAGGGTTGAATGAAAAACCATTGGGTAGGGTAAAAGTTGAATTAATGTTGAATAAGAGAGAAAAAATGACGTCGAGTGTTGAGAATTGAAAAAATGGATGTTGAGTTTTGTTGAATGAAAAAACGATTGTAAATGATCTAATATTGCAAATTGACTAAAATATTGGGGACCGAATTACCGAATTTACAAGTTTAAATAAAATTGATCTTTCTCTAAGTTTGATATTAATTTAAAACTAAGATATATATAACTTTTGCCTTAATTTTACATGCTCAACTCACTTTTAAAAGTAATTTAGTAAAATTATCTAAATATGAAATAAAATTAAAGTAGGGAGACTCTTCAACAATAAGGTTCCATTTCATTCTCATCAGCTGGACATTCTTCATGCCCGCGAATTTGAGCTTTCCTTGCTGGTGAAACTCTGGTATTCGTGTCCCTCATGGAAGGAATATTACAAAGGGAAATACAAGATAGAATAAAGTAAAAAATGTGAGGATAAAAGTAGCTTTAAGCTTAATAAGCTAATTACTTCCATACATGATATTTGATAATACATTGCAAACCTGGCCCAATCTTTATTCTTATTCCTCCAATATTTTAACAGATTATACTTAACTATTAAAGTGAGGAGTTAAAGAAACAAGGCACCTAACGTTATTTTTTGCATCAACTTTGAATTGTATAGGAAAATGGTTAGAAACTATGGTTTCCTTGTATGCATTGTTGTCATTCTCATTGATGTTGTTGCTGGCATACTTGGAATTCAAGCAGAAATAGCTCAAAACAAGGTACTCCACAAGTCATAAATCATACATTTTTTTTCTTTTGTGAAATAAAAATATGGGAAACTATTATTTATTAAAATGGTGGCACTAATATCCATTTTTCAACGTCTTCGATGAGATTTGAACTTTGTCTTTTCAAGATAGAAAACCAAAATTTTACCTTTTAGTTGACACTACATGGACAAATCATACATATCTCAATTAGGGATTCAATTATCGATAATATAATCTTTTTTTCTTTTTTTTGTCTTATGTTGTGATGAAAACAGGTGAAGGATTTGAAGATTTGGGTACTAGAGTGTAGGGACCCAAGCTATCAAGCTTTCAAGCTAGGACTGAGTGCTTCAATTCTCTTGGCCTTGGCTCATGCAATTGCTCACATGCTTGGTGGGTGCATTTGCATAAAGTCTAAAGAAGAATACAAAAGAGCCGCATCCAATAGACAATTAGCAATGGCTTTCCTCATTTTCTCATGGTAAGTCCTCTCTCTACTCCGCACCATGCATGTACCAAAAATCCAATGATAAACATTAAACTCTCCGGTGTATTTTTAATAAATTGGATATTGTCTGGTGTAGACCGTTCGATTAAATATAATCTAACGGCGGTCTAGACCGGCTGCACCATACAGGTTGTAAAGGATCTAGGCTCCTTAAATTTAATTGTTTTCAACATGTGTGGTTATGTTAATGATGTTTTAAATTGGCACATTTTGCACTTTGATACTGAATTGGGGTTAATTTGTTGTTTGCAGGATAGTATTAGGAGTTGCATTCTCCATGCTGATCATAGGCACATTAGCCAACTCAAAATCAAGAGAATCTTGTGGGATATCAAATCATCGGTTTTTATCCATTGGAGGGATTTTATGTTTCATTCATGGATTGTTTACTGTTGCCTATTATGTTTCAGCAACGGCCACAAGAAGGGAAGAATACAAGTGACAAGGAAATGTAGTAGCCAGCAGGCCATTCTTAATTATTTTTGTGTGTAATTGTATTTTGGTGATTTTGTGGGTAATTGTGTTATTAGCTTGTTTTAAAAAAGATGATAATTTTTTTGTTAATTTACTAAGAAGTCGTTTTTTTTAAGGAACTTGGCAAGAAGAAGTTTATTTAGGGAACATGTCTTTAGCATATATAATGAATCTATCTTAATTTTCACGCCATAGTTTACCTCTATCTTAAACAACAATAATTCTATTTTTAATTTTCACACCTTACCTACCACCTCATTAGCCACAAGAATGTAATAAAAAATCTATCTTTCTTTGGCAAATCTAGATGGAGAATTAGATATGACACTCCTGATGACCTATCAAATATGATTAATTAACACCTTTACCAAAACCTTGTACATGAAAACACATGAGTTTATTTCTAGAGGTCAACTTTAGAAGTGATATACTTGCTACGATATGCGATAGAGTGATACCAGATGAAAGATTTGTACATAGTTTTTACTTTCTCTAAAGAAGAGAAACTAACCTATCGAAAAGAATCGAATCTGAAACCTTACATGCGTAAAATATTGTACACGGACAGAATACTCTAATAAAACTCTTGCGTAATTAATAATGTTTTAATTATTTATGTTGTCCTTTTTAAAAGAAAATATATGTTTTCAATATAAATTTCTTTTACAATATAAATAAATTATAACCATCAAATCATTAAGTTAAATATTTCAATCTACGATATACGTTGTCTTTATTAAAAGTTTTATTAAGGTCGTTTGCTATACTTTTTTTAAAAAAAAAAAAAAAAAATCCTCTTGTAACGACACTTGTTATGATTTTTTTTTTAAAAAATATTTCACATTAATTATAATTATTTTTTTCTATATAAATAGTCATGATTTGTTGACTTTACCATAAGAGTGCATGGCAATTAAAGTCAATTAATAATTTAGTGTTTTTTAGGAGGAATTACGTTTGAAGACCGTTAATTTCAAAAACAAAAAAAACTAAAGAAAAGACCGTTGGTTTCAAAATCTCATCTCCATTTGAATAACAAACAAAGCACAGCAGCACTGTTTCCTTCACCGAGCCACCAATCCCAATTTCACACCCCCTTCTCTTCTAACCCCACCTCCGTCAACCCTAACTTCACGCCATCGTCCTCCTGAATCCGTCAACCGGTATGAATCTTGTCCATTTCAATTTCATTCCTCCCTAATTTTATCATGTGTTAATCAATTATATTCAAAAAGCTTAATTTTTTTATAGATGACTTCTCGGAATCAGAACCGGCCTCCTCAAAACCACTCCAATGTAAGCCATTTATCAAATTCGTATTTTTACTTTATAGATTGTTGATTTGATCAATGAATTGAACGAATGTGATTAATTTCTTATGATTTCTGAATAAAGGTTGGATCTGAAGAGATTGAGAGACAAAGAGTTTCCAGTAGAGCTAAAGCTAGAGCACCGTTAACTGCAATGGTGAACAACGCCACTGCGAGTAGCGTAGAAGGAACCGATTCAACTGCGATTGAGTTCACAAAAGATGATATAGAGGCATTGCTTAATGAGAAGATGAAAAAGGGAACTCCTTTTGATAATAAGGTTTCTCTCATCTTACTAATTTTTTTTAGGGCCCATTTGGATTGACTTATTTGAATTTGTCTATTGTCATAACCACTTGTGAGACTGTTTTTGAGAATTTACGAAAACAACTTATGACATGTTCAAATGCTGTTTTCAATTCGTTTTCATAAGTTCTCCCAGATAGCTTTTTGCTGGAAATGTTCAAATATTTTATCTTTAAGTGGCTTATGTGAAAATGTTGTTTTAACTTTAATATTTTAACTTTTGTTGCGAAAATAGTTTATAAATAAGTGCTTATCATGATAATATGTTATGCTGTAAGCTACAAATTAAGCTAATTAGGTTATTTATCCAAATAGAGCCTTAATCTATCATTTAATCTTAAGAAAATAGGTGTTGTTTATGGAACTTATTTGGGTGTTTGCCCTCTTGTTTTTGATATGCAGAAAAAAATGGAGCAGATGGTGGATCTTATTAAGCGGCTTAAGCTTTGTGTTCAATGGTGCGCCAACAAGATTGAAACGCTTCATTCTGAAGTTGAGTCTGCTGTTAAGAAGTGTTCTGATACTGGTATATTTTTTCTTCCATCTTTTGTGATAAATATAATTGTGTTGGGATGTTTGTTTCCAAAAGACCAAAACTAATGCAGAGAGACTTGTTTGGCTATTGAGTCCTAAATATTGTGACTGATTAGGTTGCTGAATTTTTTGTGTGCTTTTTGTATGGATTATGAAAAAAGCTAATATCATTGTTGTATATTGTGTTACTAGCAATTGTGAATTTAGGTGAAGTAGTTCGCTTATATAATAGGAAAGTCAGTAGTGTAGTTCTCTAGTGATTGTGCAATAATTTGGCACTGTAGAGAGCTTATAAATATTTGCATTTTTATGCTAAATCTTTGTAAATGATTATTAACCAAAAATCTTTATTTTGCTTTATCTTGTTCATCATCCCTGAAAGTATTTATTTTGAGTAGGTTTCAAACAAAAGAATAATTATTTAAACATCACGAACTGCTTTATTCTCAGAGATTGAGATGAAAAATAAGACCGAGGAGCTTCAATCAGATCTCAATTCAGCTAACGAGGCTTATAGAAGACTTGAAACAGAGAAATCAATGATTGTTGAGAGCCTTAATGATACAAGAGATCTTAATAAGGAATTGCAGGATCGATTGAAATCTCTTAAAGTAAGTTGTTCCAATATGATTTTTTTTTGTCAATTTAGTATTTGTACGATGTTGACATTTGAAAATGTGCCAAATCATGAAAATGTATGTGAACCTATTGGAATTTTTTGCTGCTTCGTTAAAGAATGAATTGAAGGGGAGAGTAGCTGGGAAAAGCTAGCCATTGCTATCTTGCCTAGCAACTCTCGTCACTGGGCCAAAACATTCATTAGCCTCCTCCTTTTCAAGCACTTGAATTTTGACTTGTTATAACTAACATTGTTGCGAAGAGGAAATAATTAAGGCTTGCATTTTCTATCATTATTTATAGTATTCAATTCCTTTCCATATTTTTGTTGCAAGCCTCTCATTTTTTGTGTTGCGTTGATCCCTTTCTTCTCATCTCAGGATTCACAGAGTGAAGCTATAAAGCATAAAGAAATGTTCTGCGAAGAACTAAAAAAAATTACAGATGATCGCGATCGCCTACAAGGAAAACTGAATGATGTAATGTTAGAACGGGAAAAATACATAAAATTTAAATATGAAACATACTCAAAATTGGATAAATTGGCAAGTAAAACAGAGGCACTTGAGGTTCGTTGTTTTATTTTGTTGTCACCTATGTTAAGATCATGTACTTATTATTCGTGTACTCCTGTGTTCAGTAGATTTATACAATAGTATGTTTCCTTTACAGGAGACTTGTTCCTCTCAAAAGGAGAAAATAAATATACTGGAGCAAAAGTTACATGCTGAAAGGGAGAAGTTAGAGGTAATCCAATTGGGTTTTATTATATTTAATATGGAGAGTTGTTTACCATTATTAAAAATTTCTCATAAATAAATAATAAAATGTTTATGATGGTTTTTGCTTTTAAAGTTGAGTGCATCTATGATAACTAGATGTCCAAAACTGACACTAACTTATATTTTCTTTCTGGGGCTTCTGGCTAGATGGCTGATTTATCTGCTATGGAAACAAGAGCAACGTTTGAAGAGCAGAAAAGATTCATTCGTAAACTACAAGATCAATTGGCAGATAAAGAATTTCAAGTAGTTGAAGGAGAAAAGCTAAGGAAAAAACTGCACAACACTGTCTTGGTAATGTTTGGTTCGTTTTACTTTTTAGATCATCTAAAGCTTCTTGTCAACTGTAAGACATTATAAAGCTAAATTATTTTTTATTTCTAGGAGCTGAAAGGAAATATTCGTGTGTTTTGTCGTGTGCGACCTTTACTACGAGACCGTTCAGAAACGAAGACAGTTGTTTATTACCCTACGTCAATAGAAATGCTTGGCCGGGGCATTGAGTTGGAACAAAATGGTATAACACATATTTCCTTACCGCTACTCCACTCCTATTGTTTCTTACGAGTTTCATGCAATGCAATATTATGCTTAGTCAAGTATCACAATTTTGTCCTGTAAAAATTAGCAGGACAGAAACAGCTTTTTACATTTGACAAGGTGTTTAATCATGACGCCTCTCAGCATGACGTTTTCACCGAAATATCACAACTGGTGCAGAGTGCCCTTGATGGCTACAAGGTAATTCTACATTGCCTCCTTACGCATCATAATTTATCAATCATATTCTTGTGTTTGAGATCCTACAGAATGTTTTTTTGAGTGTTCTTGTCACTTGTAGCACAACTAAATTGTATGAATATTGAATATGCAGTAGTAATTTATTGATTGAATGTTTAACGTTGGTGATTGATGATTATGCACTTCATTATATGATATTATCATTAACTACTTTAGGTTTTTTGTGTCTGCGCCCTGTGGTCTGCACTTCTGCCTTTAAAAACCTCTTGCGTTTTAAAAAAGCTCCACCATCAACACTTTAAGTTCACAAACTTTATATTTGTTTATATTTCCTATTAACCTTGGCATGATATTTTGTTAAAATAGGAGGAGCCTTTATTTTAATACCTCCAACTTTCTTGGGTTTGATATCTTGGATGTGCCTGTGGACAACAAAAAATTCAGTTTATATCTTGAAAAAACATTTATCTGTCATGAGACGCCACATGGAAGTGAAGTGGATTGTACCCTTATATAGACATGGCTTACTAGATTCTTACCTTTTCCTTCACGTATTCTTTGGCTTCTTTTTGTTGATTTGTTGTTTTGTTTTGGGTATAAATTAATGATCTGGACATGGCTGTTTATTATGCTAGGTATGCATTTTTGCTTATGGACAAACAGGTTCAGGAAAAACCCATACAATGATGGGTAGGCCTGACTCTCCAGATCTCAAAGGGATGATACCACTTTCTTTAGAACAGATATTCCAGACCAGTCAGTCTCTTAAAGACCAGGGCTGGAATTACAAAATGCAGGTTGGTGTACTATATTCTCATTTTCATGTTGACATGTTGTCACATAAATGGAAGCTGAACCTGATTTTCATATTCATATTACTAGGCATCAGTATTGGAAATATATAATGAGACCATCAAAGATTTGTTATTGTCAAATCGGTCAAGTGGGATTGACCAAACACGAGCAGAAAATAGTGTTCATGGAAAACAGTACACTATTAGACATGACAAAAATGGAAACACACATGTTTTGGACCTCACCATTGTCGATGTTTGTAGTGCTGATGAGATTTCCTCCCTCCTCCAAAAGGCTGCCCAAATCAGGTATTATTGTGTTTGCTCCATATTAGGATCCTGTAAATGTTTTCTTTATATGGTGTAAGAATAAACATTGTGGGTGAATGAATACATGAAGATTGCATATTTTCTTCCGTAAGGAATCAACAATTTCATGAATATTACTTCCATTCAACTTATCACTTTTTGAAGTTGTCGAGTTTACATATATTTTATTTAATTAGAGTATCTACGATTAATATATAAAATACAATATGCTCTTGCTGTACTTGGTCACTACTAGAGTCTACATATGGCTTGGTGGTTTCATTTATGAAACATAGGAGATAAGAAATCATTACCCTCTTGTGTCTTCAGGTCAATGGGAAGAACACAAATGAATGAACAATCATCAAGAAGCCACTTTGTCGTTACTTTGCGCATATGTGGTATAAACGAGGTACATGCCTTCACAATAAGTTTTGTTACAGCTTAATCCTTATTATTTATTTCATAATGTATTCATTTCTGTTTTGCAGAACACTGAACAACAAGTACAAGGTGTCTTAAACCTGATTGATTTGGCTGGAAGTGAAAGACTATCAAGGAGTGGGGCCACGGGGGAACGTTTGAAGGAAACTCAGGTGTCTTTGACTATTTGATTTGCATATTTATGATATTGAGCTCCTGGTGAATGATTCAACTTTCTTTAATAAACTAATTATTTTCATTGTTGTCATATTCAGGCTATCAACCAAAGTCTCTCCTGTTTGAGCAATGTCATATTTGCTTTGGCAAAGAAAGAAGAGCATGTTCCTTTTAGGGATTCAAAACTTACACACCTACTTCAGGTATATAATAACCCATATAATTTTGCATTATTGATGAATTAATCTGACTGTTCTTGTTACTTTTAAATTAAAAGTGAAAAAAGTTACACTGATGTTACATATATAATTATCAATGAAATAAAATTTCGTTATAGTGGCATTTCTTAAGATTGGATCCTAATATACTCCTGGGATATGATTTTCGATTGAACAATTAAAAGCACCGAAAGATGATTTTTATCTTACTTTTTTTTGGAATGGTGTTTGAAACAAGAAAGTCACTTAAGAGAATGTGGACTTGATTATCATCCCATGTGCTTTTAAGGATGGTCAACAATTTTATTCTTGTTAGAACTTAGGGTTAATACCAATCATAACACAATCTACAATAAAATTGTCAGTTTGACTTTGTAAAATTATATTGTTGAACATATCACTTTTCAATATGATTTCATTTTCTTCCAATGCTCCCATAACATGTTTATATTGTCGGATTGCAGCCATGTCTTGAAGGGGATTCCAAAACTTTGATGTTTGTCAACATCTCACCTGATCAATCTTCAATTGACGAATCACTTTGCTCTCTTCGATTTGCGTCTAGAGTCAATGCTGTGAAATTAGGGATTCACAATGTCAGACCTAGACATCCACTCAATGTTTAGAATCTTGGTTGAGTTCAAATATTCGTTGTGTCATGACTTTGGAATGATAATGAAGTTTGGGCAAAATATTTTTGTTATTTTTTAAATAAATGGAACGTGTGAGAGCTTAGGTGCAAAAGGTTGCATTTATTTGATAATTAAACTGATATTTTGATACACTGGAAGCATAACAAATTAAGATAATGCTGCATAATTTTAGGAACACTACTAGGAAATAAAACAGGAAACTAATTTGATAGCATCCGAGGCATTTTCTCAGCAGTCCTCCTTGTCTTGAGGCTCCAAACTCCTAGCTTCTTCTTCATATATTCAAATCCGTTTAGTGGAAAATACTTGGTAAATATCCATAGATTGGCCTTCAATTTTACAGAAACCAGATTCATATCACCCTTTTGTTGCCCTCCTCTTAAGTAAAATAAACTTATCATTGAAGTGTTTAGTCTTTCCTTGAAACATATGATTGTATGATTTTGAAATTTGTTGTTTGATTGTCAACAATAATTTTGTGACGTGCTCTTGCTTCATGTCCAAATATGCTAGAATATTCCTTAACAACCTATATCGAAACAATACCTTGAGGTACTCTTCATATCATCCAAGCTATCTACCCAATCACTATTAGAAAGAGCCAAAAAACTCTTAGTCCTCTACTTTGCAGACTTGACTCCATAATGGATGCTTCGATATATCGTACAACTCCCTTTGCTGCTTTCAAGTGTAGCTCACTAGCACAGTGCATAATATCTTGACAACAAGCTAACCGGAAATAAGATAAGATAAAGTAAACACACAATCAAGCTTTTGAAATGAACTTCATCAACCTTATCAGCTCCATCTTCCTTGATGAACTTCTCCTTTTGATTCATCGGAGTGTCCATTGTTTTGCATTTGTCAAGATGATTTTCTTTTAGAATCTTCTTTGCATATTTCCTTTGCTAAATAAAAATCTCTTTTCTTGTGAATGACCTCCATCTCTAAAAAATGTCATTAGAACAAGATCATTCATCTCAAACACAATTCATTTCTTTCATAAAAAAATACAACCTTCATTTCTTGCTTGAATTCTTCAATTAAATCTAGGTTACTTCATGTCATGTGAACCTGTGTAGCAATGTTATTGGTAAAACATAAACTAATTTGATTATAATTTATAACGCAATAAAAAACCAAATATACAGACACAGGGTGTCCGTGTTTTTTTTTTGGTAGTGGCCGGGGTTTGAACCCCGGACCTTACATATTTTATGTATTGTCCCAATCAACATAATTTCTTTTAGGGGCAATTCAACGTAAAAATGTTTACCCAAAATCGCCACGTCATAGTCTGTCTCTCTTAAGAACATCTAAATCACTCATTGATTGGATTTCATGATTATGATTATAACAAATAAGAAACACTCTTTTAACACTCATTTGTAAAATTTATAGAAGTTCTACTATTTCACGTGAAACTCACTTTTAAAATATAAACCACGTATTAGTTTGACCCGATAAATGAGTAGATATTAGTGTTAAAAAACTGTTCCTATCATTTCTCTAAAATGTCAAAAGGTTGTAATTCTAAAGCTTGTCGTAAACGTGTTTCATTTAATGATACCTGTTGTTTACTCAAATGATCTAACCTAATCCTAGGAGAACAACCTCCACGGGAAATCTCCAATTTTGGACATCAAAACGCCAACTCAAAACAATTTGATTATTGGAAATTAATATTTACTGCAAATTTAACGTGAAACCCAGGATCTGAAAGATATAGATTAAGCTCACAAGGCGTGAATCACAAAGTGGGATGTCCAGTGAACATTTATATATTAAGGCCCCGTTTGGATTGGCTTATTTTGAGCTTATGTGAGCTTATCTACTCTCATAAGCCTTTTTAAAGGTGTTTGGGTAAATAAATAAAAATAATTTCATAAGCTGCTTATGCCATATTTTAATAAGCCTAAATTTTCAGCTTACCCTCCGGCTTAACAAGGAGCTTATGAATTTATGTAACCTCCTTCGATTCTCTCTGGATCCACTTTTTCAAAATAAATATTTTGATTATAATGTTAGTTATCTTTGGCGGTGTATGAGTAACAAAATTGCTATATACTTATTTTACTAAAGTAACACACGTAACTAAGATTTTTATTTTTATTTTTTTAAGGAAGATTTTTATTTTTTTTGTTACGTAACAAAATGAAACTGAATAAAAAAAACA
>Ga0315914_1004763_pt1 | contig 20121 bp, 14 predicted proteins | sample MpolenodulesMG_FD_203920 | JGI IMG/M metagenome (GOLD analysis project Ga0315914, IMG submission 203920) | Medicago polymorpha root nodule microbial communities from Los Angeles, California, United States - elongated nodules | ecosystem: Host-associated > Plants > Roots > Nodule | place: USA... | reverse complement strand
TATTGAATGTGAAATCTCACCCCTTCTGTTTGAATGTTGCCTCTACGTGGGTAACGTGCAGATAACCAGGATTAGCTGCTGATGTGAGTTGACTCTCTCGTGCGTCGTCTTAGGGTCGCTCTGATACGTAACGGGATTGGGATATTTGTTATGTTTTCCACTGTTGCGTATTACTTATGAACCATATTGTTTTTGAATTAAGATTTTCATTAATGTTGTTTATGTTGAGGTCGTAGTGCCAACGTTGTTGAATAATGAACTAAATTTTCCGCTGCGATGTTTTGTCAAAGTGGTTTTTAATAAATAGTGACTTTACACCATTTATGCTTGAAAAGTAGTGTGACATTCCGTTTTACGTTGAATACTCTGATTTTAAGTGTATTATTTACATTGTTTGGAAAATGGGGTGTTACAATGACAAATATGTGTCCCTTATTTTTATGTATCATTGATAAATATGTGTCTCATGATTTTTATTAATTTATTAGTAACAAATATATGTAATGTTTTATATATATTTATATATATATATAGATCAATGACTTGTATTGTGTTTTTAGACTCTTCACTGATAAATATTTGTTACGAATTTTATTTAAGCAATCTTGATTTATGTGTATTTTTTATATTTATTGATGACAAATTTAATAAATTCTAATTTTAAGTTTTTATTTTGAAATTTTGTCATCTCTATTATAAACATTTGTCTTAATTTTTTTTTGAAAAGTACACTTGACACGTAATCTTGCTTTCTATCATTAATTGCTTTCAATTGTTTTTTTAATTGCCACCAATTGCTCATGTCACTATTATTTTGGTGATATATATTTTTTTCGGTAATAATTGGTACTAATATTTTATACAAGTTGTCTAACTCAATGCAATTGTTTTTAATGTCTTCCTTTTTCATAATGAACTTATTGAATGCAAATAAAAACGTGTAACAATAATTTTGCATTGATTTTGGATACTTATTTTGACTTCAAATTTTTAATGATGTTTTCACTATATATACTCATGTCACTCGAATGTTTTATGTACTTTTTCTTTACTTGGTCTTTATTCACACATCCAATGAATCAATTTATTTTGTTTTTTCTTCTTCAGATGATCAATTTTTTTTTAAGCCAAAGGAGACTTGCCAGAGAAGCAAGCCCCTAAAATAGATATATTAAAGAGAAAAGGTACAACAGCAGAGGGGGGACATAAACCAAAAACCCTCAATAATTAAGAGCAAAATCTAAAATAGGGAAGGCCCATCCTATTTCTAGTAAAATCATCCCTAATCTGAGAAGGGAGGTGATCCCACCAGAAATGAGTGTTGAGATCTAAACCAATACCAGCAAGCTTATCAACACAATAGTTCCCCTCTCTATACACATGAGAAACAATGAAGGACATTGAGGAGATTAAGTGTAAACAGTTATCCCACCTATTCCTTAGGTTCCAAGGAACAATGATTTTTGACTTGAAAGCTAATGTAACTAACATGGAGTCTGTTTCAATCCATAAGTGATTCCAACCCTTTTGAGAAGCCATCTCTATTGCTATCATAGCTCCATTGAGTTCAGCAGTAAGTGGGTTTCCTACTCCAAGATTAAAAGAGAAAGCACCCAGGAAAGCAGCAGTAGAGTCTCTAAAAATTCCACCACAGGATGAGGGACCAGGATTACCTCTTGAAGCTCCATCTATGTTGCATTTTACCCAGTTAAGAATAGGTGGCTGCCACAACACCTCCTTGATTTTAGGAGCATTTCCCAATCTTAATCTAACTGAAAAAGCCTTTAGCAGGACAAAATCATGGATATTAGATCTAGCAGCCAGCTTGGCACAGTTTCCTGTCATAGAAGTGGCAGAAATGATGAAATTGATTGCAGTTTTGAAATTGATCTTCCTGTCTTCAAACCTTCTTTGATTCCTGCAGTACCAGATAGTATTGAAACAATTGATGATAGATGAGAGAACCACTATCTTGCAGAGGGGGGACCAGCCTCTATTACACAAGTCAACAGCATCAGGAATGGAATTAAACATGCCCTGCATTTTTAAAATACTGCTAAGCCATTGCCAAATAATAGTAGCAAATTCACATTCAAAGAAAATGTGATGAGCTGTTTCAAAATTTGAATTACATAGGCTGCACATTGATGGTAATTGACAACCTCTTGCAGATAGGTTGTCATCTGTGGGGAGCTTATTATGCAAGCCTCTCCAAATTAGAATGGACTTTGAGGGAGGAATAAATTTGTGTCAGATAGCTTTGGCCCAAGCAATATGCTGACCAATAGGACATTGATGAATATAGGCTTCCTTAAATGATAACTCACCATTTTTAGAATGAGTCCAAACCAACTTGTCATCTTTTGCAATAACAGGAATAGTCACTTTATCAATAAGGCCTTGCAGATTGGGAAAAACTTGAATTAAAGTTGCAGGGATGCTCCAACTACCATTAGTGATGAAGTGATTAACAATAGCTTTCAGATTGTGATGGATGTAACACCTCGTTTTTCCAACAATGTAAATAATACAAATAATCAGAGTATTCAACGTAAAATGGAATGTCACACTTCATTTAGACTATAAATAGAGTAAAGTTATTATTTATTCAAACAACCTGGTCAAAAATTCATTTAACTTCGCAGCGGAGAATTTAGTTCTTAGTTCAACATCTTTGTTCAATAATCTTTGGCACTACGGCCTCAACATAAATAACTTAAAGGAAAATCTTAAACCAAAAAGGTTCAACAACATAGTTCATAAAACAATACGTAACAATGGAAAGCAAAGCAAGAATCCCCATCCCGTTACGTATCAGAGCGACCCTAAGACGACACACGAGAGAGTCAACTCACATCAACAGCTAAGCCTGGTTATCTGCACGTTACCAACATAGGGGCAAGATTCAAACAGAAGGGGTGAGATTTCACATTCAATAATAATAAGCATATAATTCATCAATGGAATTTAACAACCTAAACAACAATAGTTAACAACAATAATATTTCACATATGCTTGTTATCAATAATAATTCACATAGGTTTCATTTATCTCTACTTAGCATTTACAATCAACAACATCAACTCAACAATGACGACAATGCAACGACACAACAACAACTTGACTATGCAATATGCATGTGGTACCAATCAACGTGTGGAGCATCAACTCCTAAATCAACATGTGGAGCATAGGCTCTCAAATCAACGTGATATGAATGATTAACATTGAACAGGGCATCAAGCCCCCAACTTTATATGAGTATGCATGGACTCAACAACTTAATCAACAACAACGTATGACATCGACGACTTGACGACATCAACAACAATGACAACATCAACATTATAATCTCATAAACATTCATCATTTAATTGCAACATCATATAATCACCATGTTAAATTTAACATAAGCATGCATATAATAATTCATCAACATATATACATACCTTCATGTAATATTTCATCAACAAGTTATTCATATAATAATCATCACCATATATACATATATCAATTCATAAATCATGTTATTCTACGAACTTTCTACACTCTTAACAACCAATCCTACGTGTTCTATCATTAAATTCGGTTTTAAACCCTAATTCTCAATTTTACATGAACAACCACAAACTACATGCTAAATTCAATTTCAGAATTATACCACTTAAGATTAGAGAATATTAGTCACACCCTTACCTTAGATTGGTGATTGCAAGACTCTACAAGTTTCTCCCTTCTCTTGCTTCTCTTCTCCTCTTTCTCCCAAAGACTTCTTTGCAAAACCTAATTTGTGTCTGTCTCTTGTTTTTCCTTATATACTCAACAGATTTTCTACTTGACACCACTTATTCTTGATTATTTCTAAACTAGCCCCTCCAAGTCTATTTATTCTAATTTCCAACATATTCTTCTAAATAATAATATAAAGCCACTTAAATAAAATATTAATACACACCAACACGTCATAAATCAACATAAATCACATAAGTCATATAAAAGACTCTAAACTCAACCAAAAATAATTAGATAAATAAATAGGGCGTTACAATGGATAGCAGGATGAATTTGTAAAGCTGAGGTTAGGGGAGCACCACACCAGGAGTCTGACCAAAAATTAATGTCTGCACCAGTTCCAAGGAGCCAAGAAGAGTTGGAGGTCACCTCTGTATATTGATGTGTGATACTACTCCAAATTGATGAAGAGATGTGATATGAGATAGGATGATTTTTAGCCAGGACTCTATTCCTAAGAAAATGAGCCCATTGCAAATTTGATTGAACCATTTCCCAACAAAGTTTAAGATTTTCCCCTTCATTAATCTTAGATAAAGATCTTAAACCCAATCCACCCTCTTGTAAAGGAGAACAAACTTTATGCCAAGCAACTGTAACTAATTTCCTTTTACTGATATCCCCACTTCATATGAAATTTCGAATCCATCTTTCCAACATTTTGATTAAATTTATAGGTCAGGAATAAATAGTAATGCAATGCAGGAGCATACTTTGAATAACACTTCTAACTAATTGAACTCTACCTGCAAGAGATAAAATAGAAGCTTTCCATGTTGATAGCTTGAGCTTTATCTTGTTTGCAATTGGTTGAAGGTGGATTATTTTTGGCTTACCTTTAAAAATTGGGACACCAAGATATGTGAAAGGAAGTGTTCCAATATTGAATCCTATCTGGTGAGATAAATTGAGAAGTCTATGAGGGGAAATTGATCCTGCAAAGATGAAAGATTTTTGAGGATTCACAAATTGACCAGAGACTTGAGAATAACTTCGGAATAGATCCGTAAGAGCTTGAATATTAGATGCAGTGCCTTTGGAGAAGATCATAATATCATCTGCATATAGAATATGAGATGGAGCTGGATTTTTCCTCGAACCTTGAATGAGATTTAAAGCACCCTCCCTAGCCAACTTAGTGATGCTTCTGCTAATAACTTCTTCAGCAAGGCAGAATAAAAGAGGAGACAAAGGGTCCCCTTGCCTGACTTCCCTTGTGCAAGAAAAGAAACCATGATGTTTTCCATTAATAGAGATAGACATTTTAGCAGAAGATAGAATGGAGTGAATCCATTTGCAGAATGTCTCATTGAAACCAAACGTCTTGAGCACTTTGTGAAGGAAAGACCAATCCAATGTATCAAAACTTTGGATATATCCACTTTCATTGCAAGATTTCCTCCAAAAGTCTTTTTGTCTAACACATTGATGACCTTTGATTTTAAACATATGCAGTCTTTGATGCTTCTCCCCTTGATGAATCCTCTTTACTGCACTGATGTTATAGCTGGCATTACTGAAGCAAGTCTATCTGCAAGGATCTTAGATATTATTTTGAATTTGAAATTTTCCAGTGCTATTGGTCTGTACTGATGAACTGAATCTGCATGGTTAGTTTTTGGAATAAGCACAAGTAAATTAGCATTAAAATTTAGTAATAGCCAACCAGAAGTAAAGAACTGTAAAACAGCTCTAGACACATCATGTTTGACTATTGACCAGTAAGTTTGAAAAAAAAATGCTCCAAAACCATCAGGTCCTGGAGCACTGTCTTTACTTAAAGAGAAAACTACATTATAAATTTCATCCATTGAAGGAAGAATAGTTAACATATTGTTACCTCTGTCTGTGATCAAATTTGGAATGACATCCTCAACTAAACTATTTTGAGTAACATTTGAGTCTGCAGTGAATAAGTTTTGGAAGTCGTTTACAGTATGTGCTGAGACAATATTAGGATCAATTAGAAGATTATCACCATCTCTCATGGTTGTGATGAGGGAAGAGGAGGCTCTAATTTTAGCAATTCTATAGAAATAAGCAGTATTTCTATCTCCTTCACAATGCCATTTTATCTTGGATTTCTCTTGCCAGAAAATCTCTTCTATGTTCAATGCATTTTCCAAGTTAATATGAGCATTTTATTTTCTTGTTCCATCAAAGAATCTGAATTACCTTGAGCATCAATTTTTTCTTGAATCTCATCTACAATTTTGTAAGCATTGGAGACCTGAGAGTGGACATCACCAAAAACATCTTTGTTCCAGACCTTAAGCTTATCTTTGAGCATTTTAAGCTTCTGAGATAGAATGAACATAGGACAGCCAACAACACTTGATTGCCAAACTTGCTTAATCACATTTTCACAATCAGGGTGCTCATTCCACATTTTCATGAATTTGAAGGATGAAGAGAATTGAAAGTTTTGGTTTTTGAAGTTAAGGATAAGAGGGAAGTGGTCAGATTTCAATTTGGTTAAGGTGCTAACAGTGATGGAAGAACAAGCATTGATCCAGTCATGATTAACAATGGCTCTATCTAGCCTTTTTTGAGTGTTAAATCTTCCTTTTCTGCCATTTGACCAAGTGAATTGAGCACCTCTAGTGTGCAGATGAATAAAATTATTTGATTCACTCCATTGATGGAATTCATGCATTAGAGCTATAGCAGGGGAAAATTTACCTTTATGTTCATGAGTTCCCAATATTACATTGAAATCTCCTATACAACACCATGGAATAGCATGTTGAGATTGAATCTGTGATATTGAATTCCATAAACTTCTTTGAATGTGACAGTTGGAAGCATAGACTGCAGTCAAACCAAATATTGTACCATTCATGTCAATGGAGAGGGATATTTGTTGGTCATCAACTGATAAGAGAGTAGATGAAAGGTGAGAAGAGCAAAGACACCACTGATAGAGAACACTTTGAAACCTAACCTATTGAGCCATCTAGTATAAAAATTAGAAAGAGGGGTCATAGGTTCAGCTACAAAACAAAATTCAGGTTTGTATTTGGTTAGTAGTTTTTTAGGGCTAATTTGGTTGGGGGATTGGCTATGCCCCTCAAATTCCAATAGATGCACTTCATCTAAATGGCTTAGAGGAGCCAGTCCTATTTCTAATAGGGTAAGTATGGGATTTCTTCAAGTTATATGCCTTTTTAACAGCTTTCTTAGTTGATTTACAAGTAACAATTTGAAAGCCTTGATCATCTATTGCAGGAATTATATCATCTGCCTTTCTTGCAGACACATTAAAAGGAAGCTTACAAGACAGGCCATTAAGTGAAGGTTGAGCTAGATCTGAAGCAGGTTCTGCATTCAAAACATCATCAACAACGGGTTCCATGTCATCAAGATTGGCCCAAGAGTTCTTCAAAAATTGAATATCCTTCTGAACTACTTCGTGCATCAGAGGTTCAAATGTTTCTTGGGAATTCACTTCATTTTGGCTGATCCCTGCAGCCTTTTCACAGTCATCTTCAGATTCATTGTTGTTTAGTTGAGTAGCATCAACAAATTCTGGATCATTGGAATTTTGGTCATCTTCCTGCAAAACTGGAGATTTATTGGCATCTCTAATGGCATCTTGTAAATCATCATTCATTTCTTTCTCAAGTGTAACTAGCTGGTTTTTCAAGCCCTCAGTTGATGAGCCTTTGTTGGCATCTCTGTTGAAAATTTCTTGTAATTCCTCATTCACTTCTTTCTCAAGCTCCATATATTGTTGGTTTCTCAATCCCTCATCTATTTTAGATGAAGAGACTTCTACATTCACAACCTCAGGAGTTCTTTTTTACACTGGAACATAATTTTGCTTGCTGCCACTTTCTTAGGCTTGGATTGTTTATCAACATTCTCAGCTCCATGCTTCTGCATTGGAATGTTTTCAGCATTCAAAGGTTTCCTTTTACATATATCAATGTGGTGTCCAGTACACTTGCAAAAAGTACAAAAATCCAGCAGGTTTTCATATTCCACATCCACAAAAAAGGCATAACCTTTTCTTTCCACCAATATTCTATCTCTCAGTTTTTTATTCAAATTCATATCAATCAGAACTCTAACATAATAGCCAAAAGATCTTTCAAACATATACTTACTAGTGACACTGTCAGTGCAAATGGGAGTTCCAGCACCGCTAGCAATAGCAAATATTATTTTAGGTCTTCAATACTTCTGGGATAATCCATAGATTTGCAGCCAAACCTGAGCAGTTGTTTGTTGTTGGAAACTAGGGTTAAAATCCTTAGTCCAGGCAAAAAGCTTCAAAAATCCAGGGTCTAAATTCCTTGACCCAATTGATCTAACCCTCCTCATGTCCTCCACTGATGAAAATGAAAATTCATAAAAACCCCTTCCAATAGAGGTCACTCCCCATACTCCAATGGATTTCCATATGCTAGATAACTTGGATCGTAAGTTTTCAACAGATATAAGGGTTGAACCCTTGGGCCAAAGAACCCTACCATGTAGATTGTGTTTGCATGTTACCAATCCAGCCTCGTATTCATCTTCTGGTATTTCAATGGAGAAAATATCCCCTTTTAAGAAAGGTTTAGGTAATTGGCTCAAAGGTATGTCACAAACATTGCTCACGGCTTGAGCGAATGTTTTTTGTTGGGTAGAAGGTGGTGAGGTTGAGGTGGATGATGGTTTTGGTGGGAGGATAGAGCAGTCTTGGAGACATTTCCATGGAATGATGGTCGGTGGAGGGAGTTTTGGGGCGGAGGTCATGGCGGTTTGTTGGTGGATGACGGTGGTTAGGTGAAAAAAAGAGAAAACTTAACAAGAAGGAAAGGTGGTTTGTGAACAGTGATAAATCTCACTAAAATTGCCCAAATAATCGCCACAGCACATATTGTTTTTTCATGGTGGCTTCAGATGATCAATTATTTCACATGAAGAAAGACTAAAAATGATTGATGCGAATGAAAATGAAATTAATATTTTTTTAACAACATAAGCAAGATTTGAATGTCTATCATATTTCTCTATACATCACTTTTTATTACAAATTTTGTGTAAATTTATTATTCTTTACATTGATAAATTCTTTTATTGTTAATGTACTATCTTTTTATAATATATTGATCCATGTAGTAGGCTCATACTTTCACATATACAAAATGAATTTCGATTTGAAATTTCTACCTAAGACATGAGATAAGAGATAAAGGATATGAATAGTATTTGTTTTTTCTCGCATTTGTTCTACTTTTCTGACTTCCTTTTTTTTCAAATCATTATAATATATCATTGATGAAATAGTTCTGGAATGATCACAAGGATTTAGACAATTCGTTTGGTCGCACACAAAAAATGCTTATCATATAATCATTTAAAAACTAATGATTCTTTACTTATTGTTTTTCTTTTTTTTGTGTGATATTAAAAAAAATGAGTACCCAAATCTTTGTGTTTACGCAATAATTTCTCTCATCGATATCATTAAATTTAATAAGTATTGAAGTCAAAATTTTAAAAACTTTTCGTATTTACTTTCTATATCTTCTTTTTTTTAAAAAAAATATTTAGTTGTCATATTTACTTTTTTTTAAGTTGATTTATTCTTTTTTTTAAAAGGAATTCGTTCTCATGTGTTCTTATCTTTATCGATTATTTTTCGTTACCTATACCTTTTTTTACACTATCTATTTAATTAAACTCGACACCTTAGAGGAAGGAGAATATTACTCAGTGTTTCTGTTTTCTTGAATGGTTGTTCTCTTTTACATGTAAATGAACAACATATATTTTTAATAGGAAATGACACTTTCAACCAATAGTTTTGTTTTTCCATTTTAGGTTTGGTTGAATCTCTATCTCTATCTCTATGATAAACATTTCCTTTATTTTATTTTGATAATACACGTGGCACTTGCAAATGCAATTATTCATTTAATTCTTTTATGAGAGCATATCTCTCTCATCAAAGCATATTCCTTCTTATTTTTCTGTGCTTAAAACGTAAATGGAGACTAAAAAATGAATGGTTTAATGGCGTGTAAATGCTATTAACTTTCATTGCATTTTTTAATTTGCTTCATAGTTAAACCTGAAAAAATGAACATATTTTTTATCCTTCTTCTTTTCCATACCTTCCTTCCAAGCTTTAACACCTTTCTTTTTTCCTCTTCAGGTTGTTAGGGTTAGGGAGCATATTTTAAATCATGGTCATATTTTCATTGGGGACAAATTACACCTAATTCATCAAGGGGTAACGCAGGTCTCACCATCTAAAATGTGTTTTAAACAATTTTTCATCATTGTTTCAATTGCCAGCCAATCAAATGTCTTTCTACAAAATGGTAGAGTTTATTTTTCTATATATAGAGACACTCTTAAATCATCTTATGTACTAATTTTTGTCCAAAATTTTACACCACGCAATGCAAGCAATTGCATTGCGTGCTTGCATTGCGTTCAAAATCCTTTTTTCTTAACTTCTGGGTAGTTTTTTCTCATTGCGTTCAAAATTCATTTTTCTTTTCTCAATTTTTTATTCTTTTTTCTTTTCTGATTCACATTCGTCACTCCTTCACATGTATAGATAGATAATAGCAAACCGAGATTTTCTATCTTTATAGATTCATGCTTTACTATTTCTTTTCTTTTGATTTTTTACGGTTTTTTCCATGGTTAGAATACACTTTTTTATTTATTTAATCAAATATGTGTTTTTTTACTATATGTGTTTTTTCTTCCTTTTGTTCTTACATGTACAGGTCAATGAATCGGAAAACCAATAACAAGCACAAAAAAAAGAGAAATATGAAGAAAGTACTTTATATGAAACCAATTGGGTATTGGTTAGTTTCAAGATAGTGTGATAATACAAAGAATGATCAGAAATTTAAAACAACATTCTTCGCATAAGGGTCAAGAGAACCAAATATAAGAAAAAGACTTCCAAATATCTAAAAGGGTCCTAACTTAGATATCCAACTAATAACAAATCTGTATTATTAGCATCGATCATTTCATTTCAATTCTTCTAATGAATTTCAAGCAATAAATGTCCTCTCTTCTGTGGTTGATTTCATAATGAATGTTTTCTTCAACAAAACAAACATACTAATATACTATTATTACTCTACCATAGGTTGTTTCCACCTTATCTTCATCACCTTTAATCTCATTTTTCTCATGATTGTTTCCATTTTCTATTTATTAAATTTATATGATATGATGATACAATTACCTTTAAAAAAAATTACAATTTAAATGCATACACTCTTTTTTTAACGAGAATTGGTTATGATTTTTATTATATGGTATTTTTTTTGGTAGTGATTTTTTTTTGGTAGCGTTTTATTATATGGTATAATATTATAGGAATAATATACAACAATAAAAGAAGTTCAGTAAAAAAAAAGAAGTTTAGTAAAAAATTAATTTCTAACACCACCAATTTGTCAATCACATTCATTACAAATTATGGATTATTGATTTTTTTTTAGAGTAGGTTATTGATTATTGATATTGATACATAAAACTGAAAGTTTGTATTTTGAATTTATAACCATTTATGGGTAAATATAACTAAAAGAGGCAAACAAAATGGGACAAAAAAGAGCCAAACTTTAATAACATTGATTATAATTCCATAAGAAATGTCATAAAGAATATTCATATGTCTAATAGTTTAGAAAAATGCTAAATATAGCGAAGATTTGTGTCCCGAAGCATCACGAAGTGACATTCTTTCTACCTGCACATGTGTTCTCTCTTGTCCAAAACTTCTCTGTTCCATTTTCTTTATTTTATTTTTCAATTTTCAACCTCATCATCCATTTATCATGTATTTCACCATAAATCTTCCATTTTATCTCATATGGTAATCTCATTTTCCAACACTTTACTTTGGCAACTTAATATCACAAAATGACAACAAGAATCCAGCGTTGAACAGTTGGCCTCAGTTGTTGGTAGCATGTGACAATCGGTTACTTTTTATCCAAACCTCTGTTTTTTGATAAAAATTGAAATATATAGCAATTATGGCTGCAATCGTGAAAAATTCGCGAGAAATCTCTCGCGAGATTTAGCATGGCGCGTGAAAACACATAATCTCTGAATCCAAAGTATGTCTTTTTACTATTAGACTAAACCCTCAGAGTTGGAAAATCGCAATGAACTAAAAAATGAATTTTTATTTTAAATTAATCATGGCACACAACATATTCGTTATACACAAACCATCTCTCATCTTAATTTTTTTACTGAAAAAAGTTATTAGTTTAATTGTTCTTGCTGGTTGATATTTCTCGGTCAACACATTTTTCGAAAGTCGCTGGTCATTTCATGATTTATTGAAGGAGTTGAAAATTTATGAAAAATAAACTTAAAAAAAAATTACACTCAATTAAAAAAAATGTCACATCATTTAAAATATTTTGTCAACTCAGCATAATACATCAATACTTTTCCATGGTTAAATCCCATTAAAGACCAAAAGTGAATGGATTTGAAATAATAAATGTTGAATAAAAAAAGGTATGAAAGAAAACAACATGGAAACAATTAAATTTAATATAAAGTAAATTAAACAAATGACATAAAAAAAACTAATAAAACAATTCCTAATAATGTTCGGACTTCTGAAGGAGCCTCTCATGGGTTGGATCACTATATTAGGTTAAGAGCAACCACACAAGTAAGATTGACACCACATATTCAACAAAACCTTGAGGCATTATGTACACTGGGAATCTCACTTATATGTTAATATATCTTTTTGCAGATCCAGTGTGAAATTTAATTCACGCATGACATGTTAACATCTCCCACTTAAGTGTGAGACTTTCTTACATCTGTGATATAGAGACATGGTCAAATAAGGTTAGATTTAGGCTCAACATGCTAAAAAAGATGGATTGGTGGTGGTTTCATGCAAAGAGATTTTTGTTCATTTCTTTCATGAGATGAGAGAAAAGAAATTGGAAAAACAAAGAAAATCAAAAAGGAATTCGAACATAAGAAAAATAATAAAGAAAAAAATAAGGAAATGAATAAGGAAATGAGGTTTGTTGAATGAGTTTGAGAGATTTTTGGGTAATTTCTTTACCAAAAAATTAGACTCAATTAAAAAATGCCACATCATTTTAAAATGTCTAATAAAAATGTATTTCATGAACTTGGTACACCACATATGCATTTTTCCATCGTCACATTCCACCAAATATCAAATGTGAAGTGATTTGAATAAACACAATAGCATGTAAGTAAATGACACCCCACAAATAAATTTTAAGATAAAAACGACATTCAAACACTAACAATATAGTTAATAATAATGTCGGGACTTCTAAGTGGAGAGTACATTGGGTTGGATCATTATATTAGGATAAGAGCAACCAAAAATTGAGATTGATACAACGTCTTCACTTAAAATGTCCAATAAGCATGTATTTTTTATTTTTTTTGAATAAATAAGCATGTAATTTGTTAACTTAACATAACACATCTACATTGTGGCTTGCTACACCCCACCAAAGCGAATAAAAAAATTTAAAATAATGGTGGCTTAATAAATAATATAGCATAAAAGTGAACGACATCCGAAAACAAAAATTTAAGATAAAAGAATTAAGAAAATGACGTCAAAAAACAAGCAAAACAATTAATCATAATTGAGAGTTCTAAGGGAGCCTAAACTGTGTTGGATAACCATATTGGGATAAGAGCAACCACACAAGTGAGATTGACACCACAGTTTCATCCAAATTCATAAGATATTATGTATATGGGTCATCACACTTCTATGTTTCTCACCATTTACTCTTGCATCCAATCTGGAACGTTAGCTCACATATGATATAATAGCATCTCTCCCTTTAAGCATGAGACTCTCTCCATCTATGATCTGGTAACATAGGCAAATATGATCATATGAAGGTATCGAAAGGTAAAAAAGGTGAGTTGTGGTGATTTAATGGATAGAGGTTTATATTCATTTCTTCCATGAGAAGAGTGAAAATAAATTAGAAAATAAATACGATAAAAAGGTAATTTGAACATGAAAGAAATGAAAAAGAAACGAAGGAGTGTGTGCTTTGGCTATGAGAGCAAGGAGAATAGAGTGAGTTGCTGGTAATTTTACAATTTTGTTGAAGGAGTTGGAGATTTTTGGGTATATATTTTGTCAAACAATTGGTCTAAATAAAAAAACCATATTATTTTAATTTTTTTAACAAGAATGTATCATGTCAACTCAACAAAATACATATGTATTTTTCCATTGTCAAATTCTACCAAAGATCAAAAGTGTAGAAAATTGAAATAATTGAGGTTGAATAAAAATATAGTGAAAGCAAATGACATACAATAACTAAAGTTTAAGACAACAATTAAACAAATGACATCCAAAAAATAAAATTCTAATTAACCATAACGATGTGACTTCCGGGTGAGCCTACACTTAGTTGGATCATCATATTAGGCCAATATAAACCATACAAGTGAGATCGACACCATATCTTCCCACAAAACATTAAGGTATTACATATATATTGCATCCCACTTATATTTTGTTCAAAATATACTCTTCAATTCAATGTAGAACTTTAACTCACGTTTGACATATTAACACCTCTTAATCAAATGTTTGACAATCCATGTTCGTAATTATGTGATATAGTCAAGTAAGGTCAAACAATAAGGAAATTTTTTTCTTTCTTATTCCTTGAGAAGAGAGAAAGAAATTTAGAAAGAAAAAAGAAACAAAAATGTAATCTGAACATGAGAAACAATAAGGAAAAAATGTGTGTCGTAGTGAACATATAGGGAATATAGTGAGTTTAAGGTAATTATATGAGTTTGTTAAAGTAATTCGAGATTTTTAGGTAATTATTTTACCTAAAAATTAGACTTAATTAAAAAAACATCAAATCATTTTAAAATGTCCAATAAATATATATTTTGTCAACTCAGCATAACACATCTGCATTTTTCGTTGTCACATTTCACCAAAGATCAAATGTGAAGGAATTTTAAATAATAAAGGGTTAATGAAAAATAGCAAAAAATCGAATGACATGATAAATCCGAATGACATCCAAATATTGGGACTTCTGAGGGATCCTACAGAGTTTGATCACCATATTTAACTAAGAGAAACCACTCGAGTGAGATTAATATCATATATTCACCCAAAACCATAAGACGTTATGTATATGGGTCATCTCCCTTACATATTGTTCAAAATCTACTCTTGCATCCAACATAGAATGTTAACACACACATGACACATTAACATATCCTAATCACGTGTGCAACTCTACGTGTCTGTAATTACAAGACACGGTCAAATAAGGACAAACGAAGGCATATCATGTTCATAAAGATTGGTTTGTGGTGGTTTCATGGAGGTATGTTTATTTTCATTTCTTTCATGAGAGGAATGAAAGCAAATTAGAAGAAAAAAATAATATATGGAAAAGGAATTTGAACATGAAAGAAGATAAGGGAAGAAAAATAAGTATTTTGTGTTTTGTTGGCGAGAGTATAGGGAACAATGTGAGTTGTTGGTAATTTTATGGATTTGTTGAATGAGTTATCGATTTTTGGGTAATTATTTTACCAAAAAATCAGATTTAATTAAAAAATGTCACATAATTTGAAATTTCTAATAAACATGTATTTTGTCAATTTAGCATAACACATATGCAATTTTCTTTTGTCACTTGCCACTAAAGGTCAAAAGGAAATGAGTTTCAAATAATAGGCGTTGAATGAAAAAATTCACATAAAAGATAATTTCGTGTTTCGTCTTAGGGTCGCTCTGATACGTAACGGGATGGGGATTCTTGTTTTGATTTACATTGTTACGTATTGTTTTAAGAACTATGTTGTTGAACCTTTTGGATTAAGAATTTCCTTTAAGTTGTTATGTTGAGGCCGTAGTGTCAAAGATTGTTGAACAAGTTGATGTTTTTGAGATAACTTTCCGCTGCGAAGTTAAATGAATTTTTGACAGGGTTGTTTTCATAAATGGTAACTTTACTCTATTTATGTTTTAAAAGTAGTGTGACATTCCGTTTTACGTTGAATACTCTGATTATTTGTGTTATTTACACTGTTGGGAAAACGGGGTGTTACAATAATTACAATAAAATATAACGAAATTATGTTAGAGTATTTTAATTTATGACCCTTGATTTCTAATTTAAAATAGTGAAGGGAGAAGATTAAAGAAAGTTGTTTTCTCAATTTTTCTCTTTTTAGAGAAGATTAAAGAGATAATTTGCTTCCGAGAGAAACACTCTATTTTTTTAGGGACTCTCTCCAATCTTAAATATAAAAAATAAATAGTTACATTTTTTATCTCAAATTAAAACAAATATAACTTACTTTGACTCCATTTAATGTTATTTATTCTAATATACATTTTAATTCATGTAAGTTTTATTTTTTAATATTTTTTTATTCTCATGAAACAAGTTCCAACAAATGGTACTTTTCAGACTTTTATATTTTTTTTATCAAATCAAGAAAACTAATTGCATATAAGTAAATTTTTGAAGTTAGATATTCTTTTATAATTGAAATTGTGATTAAATAAAAAAAATGTAATAATTTTATTCATAGTGGTAGATTAAAACAGAGGTAATCATACTTGTTTAATATATCTGAGAAACTAAAGTTAATTTGAACTCTTATTAATTACTTATTGTTTTAAGAATATATTAATTATTCATAGTGTTTTTATATTTTAAGCATAATTGTACCTTTTCCCACAATTTTATTACTCAAAAAAATAGTTATATTTAAATAAAATTTAACTTTTTTGGTCCCAATAAACGGTGATTTATTGTTTCAATTTTAAGTATGAGGATAAAATACCACATAATGTCAAAATTCTGGATTGAATTCAAACTAAAAAAATCAAATAATATTTGAAAAACCTATTTATATATGAAACCCATTAAAGAATTTTAAATAAAATGTATCCTGTGTTTGGCACGGGACGTTACACTAGTTTTATACATAAATAAGTTGAGTTATTTCAAAATTATAAATGTTGTGCGACCGCCACATAAACATCTTATTATTCATGTGATCAGTTATAAAAAGCCGACACGTAGATCATCAAAATTTTGTTCAGAATTAGTAATTGGACAAATTGTCTGAATTTTTTAAAATCAAAAGACCAAAATTTCTTAATTAAAAATAAGATGATTAAAACTGCGGATTTGTGATAACAATGACACTAAAATTACATTTAAGTCTATAATGTCGGCCCAACATATCAAGAGGCCTAAAGCAAATTTTATAAAGAGGTCTTTTGAAAAATCCTTAAAAAAAAGAAAGAGGAATTTTCGAAGTAAAAAAAATTAACACATTGCTTATTAAAAAAATAACACAATGCTTATTAGAAGCATACTAATCAAGTTTTGTTAAATTCAAGATTTAAACTTAGGACCAAAAGGATTTGAGGCTTTAAAATTGACCAACTAATTTAGATAAATATTGATTATTAGTATGTTATATAATATATTTATAGTTAACTTGACTTATTTTGAAGTCCTTTTTCTAACCCAAAACCTTAAGGCCTAAAGTCCTTGTTTGGATGAGTATTTATACCCATATACTCTTCTTGAAGATATCACTCACAAGGAAATATTTGAATCACAGTCCCTTGGTCTAAGAATAATGACTTCGTTTCAGTATATTACATTATTTATAGCAATTCTACTAGTCATATTGTACTATATATGGAGACGCAACCAAAATGTACTTGCAACAAATTGGCCAATAATTGGCATGCTACCATTCGTTTTGCATAATCAATCCAATCTTCATGATTATGTAACTTTAGGATTGAAACTTTGTGGAGGCACTTTTCATTTTAAAGGACCTTGGTTCACAAACATTGCCAATTTTATCCTCACCAGTGATCATTTGAATGTGCATCACATCACTAGCAAGAATTTTAGCAACTATGGGAAAGGAACTGATTTCCATGAAATTTTTGATGTTTTTGGTGTGGGTATTTTCAATTTGGATTTCGAAGAATGGAAACAAGAGAGGACACTACTTCATTCATTGTTCAAAGGTAAAAGTTTGGAGATATCCTTTCAACAAAACATTCAAAAGAAGCTAGAGAACTGCCTATTACCATTTCTTGATCATGCATCCAAAAGTGTACAGGTACTTGATTTACAAGATATTCTTGAGAGGTTTACCTTTGATATTACATGCATTTTGTTGTTTGGATTTGATCCTAATTGTCTTCCTTACAAGTTCAATGAGTTCCCTATGATTGCTTATGTAAAAGCTATTTCTGTGATTGAGGATACGCTATTGTCTAGGCACTATATTCCAAAATGCTTTTGGAAGTTACAAAAATGGCTACAAATTGGTCAAGAGAAGAAGTACAAGGTAGCTAAAGAAAATCTTCAGCAATTCTTGTCCAAATGTATAACTTATTCCAAAGGTGATGAAGAGAGAAGAAGATTGCGAAACGGTGAAGATTTTGATGAAAGCCATTTTTACTTGCTAAAGGCATTAATGAAGGAAGTCTTGGGAAATGAGGAAATGGTTGAAAATGAAAAGTATATAAGAGACACTGCATTCACTCTCTTTTTAGCAGGAAATGGAACAATTAGTTCAGGTCTAAGTTGGTTCTTTTGGCTTGTTTCAACTCATCCCATAGTGGAAGCTAAAATAATTCAAGAGATAAAAGATAATTGTCTAACACAAGAGGATAATTTGGTCACTAACTTAAGAGTTGAAAAGCTTAATAAACTAGTGTACCTTCATGGAGCTATATGTGAAGCATTGAGGCTTTATCCTCCTGTATCATTTCAGCACAAGTGTGCAATCAAACCTGATATACTACCTAGTGGAGATTATGTTAAACCAAATACTAAGTTAATATACTCTCTTTATGCAATGGGAAGGATGAAAGAAATATGGGGTAAGGATCGCTTCGAATTTAAGCCCGAGAGATGGATATCAGATAAAGGACAAATTATACATGTACCATCTTACAAGTTCATAGCATTCAATGCAGGTCCTAGAAGTTGTCTTGGGAAAGATATTAGCATTGTTCAAATGAAAATGGTTGCAGCTGCTATGTTATGGAAGTTTCACATACAAGTTGTGGAAGGTCATTCTGTAACTCCAAGAGTTTCTATTGTTCCCCGCATGGAACATGGATTCAAAGTCAAAGTTAGTAGAAGATGCATTTGATATAAGCATTATCAGTTTTTTGAAGTTAAGGTTGATCACTGATGTATGTTGAGAATTTCCTTCAACCTATTTACATGCATGTGTCTGTCTGTCGAAATTAAATAATGTTATGGTTAAATCATTTTATTTTCTAATTGTGTTTGTTGATTTGCAAATATTTGGATATCTTTAATGTTTATAATGAGTTAGTGTTATCATTGATCCTTTTCTCTTTTTTCTTTTTTTTGTCAAAGTAGCAACTGTGCTAAGCTCACGAGAATGTCTTGCTTCTTTTCTAATACCGGTATTTAATTCGGTTTATTTTCGGTTAATTCTCTATCTACTTACCCTTTAAATATATAAAAAAGGGTTATGTATTCCATCTTATATTAGATAATTTATTCGGGTCTTTATTAGATACAGATTCTCTATATTTCTATAGTTGTTAAGCCTTTGTTTCACATGTCAGCTATTTTCTGTATGTCACTAACTACTTAATCTGTCTGAGATAATAAAGTTAAAGTTTTGATACATTAATTTTTGGAGTACAATAGAGGCAATGAGGTTTGAAGTTAGGATTACATGGATACGATCCAAGCCTCTCCAATCATAGTGGTTTTAAAGTTTTAACACATGAATTAAGAAATTTTTTGAGATATTATAGATTTTTGGATAAACACTACTTCCAACCCTATTTATGAGGAACCTAACGTCAATGGCGACTCTGACAGGAACGCTAACAACTAATTAGCATATGTTTCGTAACGTTGAATTTCAGCTGCGCTAAAACAAATTTTTGTTGTAGCGCAGCTAATTAATTTGTTCCATTTTAAAATAACTATTAATAAATTACTTTTTGTTATGGATTTTGTATGAACTAGCCTATCAAAATGTCATCGACATAAATTAAATCTGAGAAATTGGGAAGAGCAAACTACAAATTTTCAAGCAAATCTCACTAGGTCAACCCGGTGAATTGAGGTGTAATATCTCTTATTTATTAAATTTAACCCGGAAACAAATGTTTGCCCTAATTTTAACCTAACCCTAATGGTTAATTTTACTCTAATACCCCTGTTTAATTATTAACCCTATTTTTTCCTTCTCAACAAAATCACACCTAATCTCCTATTTTTTTGAACAAA
>Ga0315914_1004761_pt1 | contig 20125 bp, 20 predicted proteins | sample MpolenodulesMG_FD_203920 | JGI IMG/M metagenome (GOLD analysis project Ga0315914, IMG submission 203920) | Medicago polymorpha root nodule microbial communities from Los Angeles, California, United States - elongated nodules | ecosystem: Host-associated > Plants > Roots > Nodule | place: USA... | reverse complement strand
GACAAGTCCAGGATCTGCTGCAAGATTAGGTCGAACGTGCCCTGCACCATATGCATAAGGAGTTGCTTCTTCTTTTAATGAATCCAACACATGACCTCCGATGTTGTCTTTTGTTGTTGCTGCAAAAGGTTTGAAATTTTATGATTAACAGGCATAGAAAATTGAGTTACACAATCTTATATGTGTATAAGTAATATACTTTACCTGTAGTCATGATTGCTGACTTGATAGCAGCTGGGCTCCAATCAGGATGGACAGATTTAAGCAGCCCAACAAGTCCGGCAACATGAGGACATGACATTGAAGTTCCTGACATAGTATTAAAAGGAGTTCTTCGCTTATCATATGAATTTTCTGACGGAGATAAAGCTTCACTATAAGCTGCAATTATGTTGACTCCTGGTGCAGTGATGTCAGGCTGAAATAGAAAATAAAATTTACAGTTACATGGTCACCTACAATTTTTTTATAATATTGCTTAAAGATTGATTAATATCTATCGTAACCTTAAGGATTGAAGGGTCAATGGTATTTGGTCCTCTTGATGAAAATGCAGCTATAGATGGAGATGCCTTTACACCCAATTGTGTTTTAACTCTAGTAATGTAAGCTATAGGAGACCTACATAATGTATGTATGAAATTAAGTATATGGGTAATGAAAGCTATAAAATCAAAGCATGGAAAAAGTTATGGAGCCCGTATCATGGGAGAAAAATTACTTGGTGTTATTGACGTATTTAAAAATTAAATCTCCATCTTTAAAGCTAACATGTGAAGCGGGAAGCAAATGAGCGTCAGCTATAATTTCACCGCCTGAACCCTCGTCATTAGCCAAAATCATTCCAACAGCACCTACACGAGAAGCTTCCACGCCCTTGTCAACTCTACTATTGTTACCTCGAAGACATACCAATATTTTTCCCTTTGCTTTATGAGAATCAAGAGATCCATTAATGCAAAGGAGGCTGCATAAAATAAAATAATCATTTGAAAACTATCTCTGAAGAGATTGAAAATTTGTTACTTTAGGTTACAAGATCAAGTTGATAGACAACTACACAAAAGTTATTTGAGAATGTCAACTTAAAATAAAAGTATTCTTACGCTTTTATTGCTGACACATGATCAAATTTGGCATCAGCAGCACTTATCAATGGGTACAACTTATGAGGCGGTAATTCATGCTCTGAAAGGCTCTCTCCCTAACAATGACAATTTCAAACAATTAATTAAACTTACTAAAGAATTAAAATAACAAAGGAAATTAGAGATATAAACAATATACCTTGAGTATTTTCTTGTTACCAAGAATAACATAACTTGTGAAATCTCTATCAATTGTGCTTGCAGCAACTGTAAGCGTCCAAGGTTCCAAGTTGGTTACAGTACTAGGAGCAGGTCCTGAATTTCCACCAGAAGCCACAACAATGATGTTGTTGGCAACTGCATGAAAAGATCCTATGGAAATACTGTTTTGGGAATATTCTTGGGTTGGACCACCCAAAGACATCGAAATCACATCAACACCATCACTTATGGCAGCTTCAAAACCAGCCAAAATGTCTGCACCAGCACATCCAGCCCAGCATGTCTTATAGGCTGCAACTCGAGCTTTTGGTGATCCACCACTTGCCGTTCCATTTCCATAGCCAAATACACTTGCATTAGCAACAAAATTTCCTCCAGCAGTTGATAAAGTATGTGAACCATGGCCTTCACTGTCACGTGCACTGTTGAACGTATCATTTGGGTCTCTAATAGGACTTGCCAGATAGCCTTTGTTAAAATATCTTGCTCCAATAAGCTTCCTACAAAGATGCAATAAAAATTCAAAGTATGAGCATATAGAATAGTATAAAAGACAATTAAATTGGTTTTATTATGTATTATTGTCGAAATCATAGTGATACTCAGCACAATTTAAACTTGTATATATTGTGAAGCTTAAACTTATACCATCATAATTTGTAAAGATTGGTTTTTTAAAAAACCATAGAAAATTATGAATGATGTAATACCTTTTTAAGGACTTAAAGCTACTAGATAAAATACAAATAAATATACGGGGAATTATATCGAGAGTAAAAGACCTGTTGCAGTGAAAGTTATCTGGATTTCCTTTAGTAGTTTGACAAATTCCATGCCACTTTTTAGGAATTGAACCATATCCTTCATCACTAAAACTCTTGGATTCTGGCCAAACACCTGCCATAAGTCACAATATCAATAAAAAGAGGGTTAATGAGCAATTGTTATAAAAATTGGGAAAAAAATTATATGATGAAGGATTTGATCATATTTCAACTGCGATATTAGTTGAAGGCTAATTATAATCTTAAAAAAAATAAATTAACCAAAACTGTAGAATTTAATTTATTTACGTACATTTGTGATATTAATTAGTTCCTAAAATATCTCTACACATATCATTTAAAGTACCCTTAAAAAAATATCATTTTTAGAGTAATTTGATTGATTGCACATGTTAAAATCTTTACGCCAGTTGTGCATAAAAATAAATATTTAAAATTAAATTAATATGACAAAATTAAAGTAATTATGATAACAAAAAAAAAAAAAATACCAAGTTAAAGCTGGCTGCCTAAAGTTTCACGTAAATCAAATTGTTCAATTAAAGTTATCATAAAAAAAAACTTGTCTTTTGAAGCAGATCGTATGGGACAAACATAAACAAATTAATACTTCATTTATCTTTTTATTACCAGAGTCTAAATTTGCAATAATAATGTCTTCACCCAATGATCTCTTCCACAATGAATCATTTGGAAATCCACCACCTCTCTCTAACCCAAGGAAATCCCACGATCGGGTTGTGTGTAGTTCATATATTTCATTTAAGAAAATCGATACTACATTCGGATGCTCTGCATTCACCAATAATATAGCACCAATTAGAAAAATTATATAACAATGCATAAAAATATTCATATATATATATATATATATATATATATATATATATCATGCAAAATGGAAGATAAATGTAAGAATTAAATCAAAACTACATACTTGAAAGTTGAGCTGCTTCATCTTCATCAAGTATTGCAGCAAATCCATTAATATATCTATTATAAGAGTAAAATATTGCTTCTTTGGCCTTCTCGGTGCTGTGTAACAAAACAAAAAAAAAACAAAAAAATCATCATTTCATAATTTAATTGACCACATAATTTTATGCATTTTGGAGAGTGAATTTTATACCTTCCAAGGTAAGATCCAAGTAAATCATAGTGATAGTTTGTGGCAGATTCAATATCAAATGATGAAGGATTTGGACCATGAGAATGTGATCCTAAGTATACAATATAGGACTAACAAAAAAAAACATGATTGATTATTAGACCAAATAGTTAAACATTAAAATATGAAAATTAGATTATGATGAGCACGAGATTTAATAATACCATAAGTTGTCTACAGTGACAGAAATATTGTGACCATTTTTAATTTTAAAAACAAAACAATAGTGAGCAATGAATAATAAAAATTTGAGAAAATAAGCTTGCCTGTTTAATTGCAAGGGTAGGTTCCTGCAGTAAAACAAAAAGAAGAAGTGATATTAACACATGAGAAATGGATGAAGACATTGTTTGTCTCATGAATGATGTTTGTTTTTCAAAATAAATTTTAGGGATGTACAAAGTGTATGTGCTCTCCCTCGCTTATATACTACTTTCTGTGATTAACTTTTACCAAATTCCTCCTATGAACAACCATCATTTGTAATGGAGTCAACTATTGTGGTTAAGTTCATTCTTCATCTTTTAGGCATTTATGTTAACAAAATAAATTTAATTTAATTAATAACGAAAATTGCATTTTTGTCTTCATGGTAAGAAACCGGTACTATATTGCTCCAAAAAAAAGGCTTAAAGGTATGTTTAGTCCTTGCAAATAGGCGCCATTTAAAATTTCGTCCCTGTAATCGCTAATCCTGGCGATTTACCCTTGCAAAGTTTAATCATTTAAAATTTCGTCCCTTAACCCACTGAATGACTGCCACGTAAGTGGGTTAAGGGACGAAATTTGATGACGTGGCAGTCATTGACAAAGAAAGCGAAAACAAAACAGAAAAAAGACAAAAAAAGGCTACGGTAATCTATAGTTGGGCAGCCCATTTCTATCTCTAGTGAAATCCATTGACAAAGAAACTGGCATAATGTGGAACCAAGTAGTGTCAGGCAACTCATGCCCCAAAGAAGCCAAAGCGTCTGCACAACAATTTCCCTCCCTGTAAATATGAGAACAAATAACAAATAATCAAAGTTGCATGCAATTATGCCAACAGTTTCTGAAACGCATTGGAATGGCCGAGTGATTTTTTAAAGCATGAGCCGCACAAGATGAGCTAGTCTTAAACCATAACCAGAACCAATTGTGGCTTGCTGCATATTCCATAACAAGCATAAGACCTGTGAGCTCCGCCTCAAAAACAGCTCCCTCTCCAAGGTTGCTAAAAAAACGCCCAAAAAAGTACCTGTGAAATCTCTAAAAATTCCCCCACAAGAAGAATTAAGACCAATAACAGAGTCGTCAGTGTTCGCCTTCACCCAAGTGATTGTTGGAGGCTTCCAAATAACTGGGACAATACCCTTTACTCACTGGTATGATGGAGGAATCAAAAGACTATTCAGAAAATCAACATCACCAATAACACAATTACCGGTAGAATTTACACCCGACATGGTAACCAAAGTAGAAATTTTCGTCAAAGTGTTATGAAGAGTAATTTTTAAGGAGCTTAACCTAATTGCATTTCTTGCCAACCAAATGGTGTGCACCGTGTGAACTATGGCAGCAGCAAAAACATCCAAAACCTAGAGCTACACTGCTGCGGAATGCAATCAAGAAGAGAGGAGAAAGATAGCAGCGAAATATTGCAATGTAACTTGACACCCAGCCATCTCCATATAGAAACCGCAAAGTCACATTCAATAAATAAATGAGTTGATGTTTCAGCCTGTTTGTAACAGAGGACACAAATCGAAACAATAGTGCAACCTCTCATCCGTAAATTCTCATCAGTTGGAAGCTTTGATAACATCATTCTCCAGAAAACAAAAGAGTGCGAGGGAGGAATGCACGTGCGCCAAATAACAACTGGCAAATTAAGTCTAACAAGGGAAGGCCGCAAGAACATATGCGCAAGCCTAGCAGTAAGCATACCATCTGTTGCATGCTTCCAAACACGCTTGTACGGCAAAGGCGTTACCAGAAGCGTAATATTCAAAATATTCTCTGCCACAGCTGGGAAGTCAATAAGAGGGCGAGCGATCTGCCACTTGCCATCAACAATCACCGTTGAAAGTTTCACCGTAAGGGAAGGATACATATGCATCAGAATATTTAACAAAGAAACCAAAGAAGTGCCAATCCAATTGTCCAACCACAAATTAATATCATTACTGTTACCAATAATCCAAACTGAATTTTCATTCACCACATTCAAGAACTCTCTCACACCAGGCCAAATAGAAGACTTTAAGTACCTCGTGCGAAGGAGACCAAAGGAAAGGAAGCACTACTGAAAGAGGCGAGAACATTACGAGTCTTGCATGAACAGACACCAACTACGGTGCAATAATAATGATGAATTGATGGTGCGTGTAGACTTGAGATCAAGGTGCCAAACTCCCAAGGAAGACAAACTTGGTTCCAGGATACAGTACAAATTTTGCGAGTAAAAATGTCTCCACTCCAAACAAAATTTTTGATCCATTTATCCAACATTTTCAATAAACGAATAGGCCAACGGTAAATATGAAATGAGTACACCAGCATACCATGCACTATCGACTTCACCAATTAGACCCTACCCATGATGGACAAAAGAGCTCCTTTCCAAGTGGCAAGCTTCACCTTGATTCGATCAACAATCGGCTGAAAGTGAATGCATTTAGGCTTGCCTTGAAAGATGGGGCAGCCTAAATATTGGAAAGGGATTGTACCTACCGCAAACCCAGACAAATGGGATAACATATTCCTCCTAGTAAAAGTCATAGCCCCGGTAAACAATTTTCTATTCTCAAAATTTACAAGTTGACCGGAGATGTCAGAATATGTGTGAAAGATATGGAGCAGACATCTAATATTTTTCCTCGAACCAACACAACAAATAAAAACATCATCGGCATAAAGAATATGTGTCGGAAGGGAAATACCTCAACAATAGGACATAGGCTGCAAATAATTGTTAACCCGCTCCAATTCCAGAAAGCGACTTAAACATTCTTCTGCGAGACAAAACCTCTAGTGCAAGAGAAATAACCAACGGCTTTGCCATTCACCAATATAGAGAGATGAGCTAATGCAAGATAGCTAAAATCCAATCACATGAAAGGTTACTGAAGACAAATTGTTTCAAAACTGCTATTAAAAATTCCAGTCAAGAGTGTTGAACGCCTTGCGGAAATCTACCTTGATGGCGACGTTACCACCAAATTGCTTCTTTGGTAACAAGTTAATCACCTCAGAAGCAATAATTACACAACTCGAGATGTTGCGGTCTCGAACAAAGCCCCTCTGTTGTGGAGAAATGATGCGCATACAGATGAGTGCAAGTCTGTCGGCCAAAATTTTAGTAATGACTTTGAGTTGAAAGTTGGCCAAATCAATAGGTCTAAAGTCCCCCATGGAGGCAGCACCCGGGACTTTAGGAATCAGCACCAAGATGTTAGCGTTGATATTTGGAATCAATATCCCCGTGTAAAAAAATTCCTGGACCGAATTGACAACATCGACACCAACAATGTCCCAAAAATGCTGAAAAAATGACCCCCAAAGCCATCAAGGCCTGGAGCTCCATCTGCATTCATATCAAACACCGCATTTTTAATTTCATCAAATAAAGTCATGGCCATTAAAGCAGCATTTTCCTCCATCGAGACCAATGTCGGAATAACTTTCGCAACCAAGACATTGTCAATACAATTATTCACACCACCAAAAATATTTTGAAAATATGTCAGCACATGCTCTTCAATTTCCATAGGTTCCGTAATGCGGACATTGCCATCAAGGAGTAAAGATATCGTTTTGGAAGAAGTTTTAATACAAGCCACACAATGAAAATAAGTCGTATTCCTGTCCCCATAAATAAAACTCTGATTTCTAGCTTTTTCTCTCCAAAATTGTTCTTGAAAATTCATAGCTCTTGTCAAAGCTAGTTGTGCTTGCAACTCTAAAGTATGAAGGTTAGAATCCAAGCCAGAAGCATCAATCAAGTTTTGAATTCGGGTAACCTCATCAGCCACCAACTTAACTTGATTTTGAACATCACCAAAAACCGTTTTATTCCAAACCCGGAAGGCATTTTTAACATTGAGTAATTTTGATTATAACCTGTGCATTCCAGACCCAACAACTTGACTTGGTTTCATTGTTGATATTTTCACTTGGAAAATAATTAACAAGAGTGCACCCATATTAAGGCTAGATTGGACATCTACTTTCCCTAATTATTCTAACACTTATCTCATTTGATTTGGTTATGATCATGACCCTATTCAGCTTTAGTATAACTGATGACTTGTCATTTTAATTTATTTTAAATATATTTTTCAGTCATTTTTATTTAGTTTTGATCTAAATTAGAGGAGTTTTAGAACAATTGTCTATGGTTTTTGAGACATTTTGTAATGCTTTCATTTCGATTCATGTAATTCTAGTTTTTTCAAAATCAAGCAGTTGTAGGGTGTTTTTGATGTAACTCAAGGCAAAATCAAACAAATCGGCAAAGCAAGACATCTTATAAGGATTTGGGAAGACAACAAATGAAGATTCAAGAGGTCAAAGGATATAATTTAAGACAACTCTATATGGTATGTTTTATTTCTTTTGTAATTTGTCTTTAGTTACGATGAGTAACTAAACCATATTGTGTAGGGTTATAAGATGAACCTTTATTTTATTTGTTGGGTCTATATAATTTAAATCTTTTTATTGAGTTATTTTATGAGTCATATTTATTGTCGTGAAAGTGACTCAAAATTGAAGAAATTGGAGTTCTGATGTTGTCAAATTCGGTGGCCGAATTTGCTCTGTGTTTTTTCAGCTTTTCATTCGTGAATTTTCGATGGCCGAATGGATGTATTCGGTGGCCGATTTTGCGCAGGTGAAAAAAAAGGAAACGTATTTTCGAGCCAGATTTGTTCCAATTTTATGAGGGATACTTTTACTATAAATATAGACAATGTATCAGTGTAAACCGTGAGATAGAGCGGGTTGAAAACAAGGGTTTGGGAAGCAACACAAAACTAGGGTTTGTATAGAGTTTTCTCTTGGCAATAAATACTAGGGTTGGGGTTGATTGACATTGGGAAACACTATTAGGATTGAGTCTCTTGGTCACGGGAAGAGATTGAGACTTTGGGTAGAATTAGGCGAGAGACTTATTCTTGTAACCCATTGATATCTCTTTTGTAAAGTTACTCATCATTATAGTGGAACAGAAGGTTGCTCTCTCTCCTAGACTAGGTCACGAAGACGGAAGGCATTCCGGAGGTTGAAGAATGTATAGCACGACTTGCGGGATTACCCTAAAAAGCCAAGGGTGATTGGATGCAAGGAGATCTTCAAGGAAGCGGGAGATGTCTTGTGTTGAAGAGGTTATGGTGGATACTTGTGGAACTACCTAAAACTCCTAGTGTAGTTGGACTGCAAGGACTCTTCGAGAAGGCGGAAGACGTTCAGATGGCTGAAGAGGTTAAGGTGGATACTTGTGGAACTACCTAAAATTCCTAGTGTAATTGGACTGTAAGGACTTTCGAGAAGGCCGAAGAGATTCTGATGGCTGAAGAGGTTAAGGTGTGTACTTGTGGAGCTACCTAAAATTCCTAGCCTAGTTGGATGCAAAAACCTTCAAGAGGAGGAAGACTTTTCGATGGTTGAAGAGGTTAGGTGTAAACTTGTGGAGCTACATGGTGTAGTGGGAAGCAAAGGAAAGAGCAGCATGGTGGTTAATGTTAAATTGACATCATCACTAATTTGGAGTCAAGGTGGAGATTGTTGTGAAAGTGACTCAAAATTGAAGAAATTGGAGTTCTGATGCTGTCAACTTCGGTGGCCGAATTGGATAGCTCGGTGGCCGAATTTGCTCTGTGTTTTTTCAGCTTTTCATTCATGAATTTTCGGTGGCCGAATGGATGCGGTGGCCGATTTTGTGCATGAGGTAAAAAAGAAACGTATTTTCGGGCCAGATTTGTTCCAATTTTATGAGGGATACTTTTACAATAAATATAGACTTTGTATTAGAGTAAATCTTGAGATAAAGGAGGCTGAAAACAAGGGTTTGGGAGGCAAACACAAAACTAGGGTTTGTATAGAGTTTGCTCTTGGCAACAAACACTAGGGTTGGGGTTGATTCACCTTGGGAAACACTATTAGGATTGAGTCTCCTGGTCACGGGAAGAGATTGAGACTTTGGGTAGAATTAGGCGGGAGACTTATTCTTGTAAAGTTACTCATCATTACAGTGGAACGGACGGTTGCTCTATCTCCTAGACTAGGTCAGTTTTGGACCGAACTGGGTAAACAAATTTTGTGTGTTCTCTCTTTCTTTTCTCTCGTTGTTTTCTACTTTTGCTTGTGTTTATAATTTTCATACACTTATTTTTGGTTGCTTGATTATTACTTGCTCCACACATCAAGTATTTTATTGGTGTGATTTTCATCGAATTCACAATATTTATATTTATTATGCTACATATTTAATGATTTCATAAGATAACAATAATTAATTACTTGAATTAAGGAGGTGACATACCTAAGATAACAATGAATACATACTCAAATTAGGAAGTATCTATGATAACTGTGGATAATGCACCCAAAATAGTGAAATTGCAATACCTAAAAAAACGGTGGATGAACCTAGGATTAGGAAAAAACCTAATTGTCATAGCATAATAATTTTAACCTTTATATCCTTGGTTAATTTTACCCTTTACATTCTGGGTAAGTGGCAGAAGAAACAGGTGATGACCCAGTTATTGGAACTATCAAGAGAGGGCGAGTTGATGAACTTCTAAGATTCATAGATGAGTGAACATTTAGGAACTCTAATTTAAGTGTATGCTTCAATTACCTCTGAAAGAGTAAGACCCCACACGACAAGCTAGTGAATGCATACATAACTACTTTAGGATTGACGACCCTACAACCGTATAGAGTCTTAACCCACGTGTGAATTTGGTGCAACTCAAAAGCTGGAGGGGATAAAATCCCACAAACTCATCAACTCGGATATGTACCATTTAAAAAATCTTTGAATAGATTGACTGTTAATTAATTCCAAAATATAGATAGAGGGAATTCGAAGAATCTTAACCACCGCTAATATTTTGCAACCAAAAATAGGGCACTACTAAACTCTCGCTCTGAGAAAACAGATCAAATTGCACAAACTCCCCCCATATTTAATTGTTTATTTTTATTTTTATGTTTTAAATAAGTAACACAAATTGCCTAGTTGGAACGACTCCATGTGCATACAATACTCTACTTATGACTTTATTGCTTCGTGACGATTTCATACACTTGCCTATATTGTCCATCAATAACACCAATTTTAATAACAAGTATATAGAAATGCTTACGTTAAGATATTCAAACAAATTTGGGCTCGTGGCAAGGATTGTACAACGATCATCAAAGAAACTTGGTTCTCTGGTACCAATCATACCATTATAAAACTGGAGCAGACTATGAAGGCTTTATCTAATTGGGGCAATAAGAAGTTTGGGCACATTTCTAAAAAAATAAAGAGCTCCAAAATGATATTGAAGGTCTCCTATCGAGTATGAAAACCCCAATTTCATGGATACGATCAAATAGTGTTAGTAAGGAGCTAGATTATGATACCTTGAAATTGCAAAGAAACGTGGTGGCACCAAAGACCATAAATCTTTGGATCTAACATGAAGACAAAAATAAATACGTAAATAAAATCATTATGAAGGTCTCTCATGAAAGAAAAAGAGAAACATTGAAGCTATCAAAAAACCATTTGAGTATTATCACTGACTAGATGGCTTTCCAACGATGATTTACCACAATTATTGGTAATTATGTTTCTAATCTTGTCCTTGATGTTTTGAATAAAGACTTACATATGCCTTACTTCGTAGATTAAACATCTTACGTTATCTAGTGAATTTAGAGTCATCATTTCTCTATGTAATGTGATTTTAAATATATTACGAAAACAATAGCTCTAGGATATAAATCATTTTATTTTTAGCTTATATAATTGGTTACAATTATAGTGCGTTTGTGCCAAGAAGATTAATATCTGAAACTACCCTTAGCGCTTTTTACATCTTTCGCTATATGAAGTCAGGTTTTGATATGGCCAACGCGTATGATAAGGTGAAATGAGAGTTTTTTTTTTCTTCATTTAACGCTCTTAGTGATGGGTTTTCCTATAAAATTGACAACAATTATCATAAAGTGTGTTAGCACGAGTTCCTTCTCATTCTTAACGACGAGATACCATCCCAAAGTTTTGCCTCTCAAAAAGGTCTTAGACAAGGAGATCATCTTTCCTCTTGCATTTTTTATAAAAGCAGTGATTCAAGCTATCCCTACCTGAAGGGTTTTGCCATAAAATGGAGGATATAGTATGCAATTTTTGGTGGGATAGTAAAGACTCTGAGAGTAAAGTTCATTGGATTATGAGGGATCATTTATGCAAGCCCAAATCTGACAGGGGGAATAGGGTTCATGGTGTATGTTAATTCCATTTTGGCCTAATTTTTAAAAGGTAAATACTATCCTATGTCATTGAACTAAGATCCTTAATGAGTTTTAGTTATTGTTGAGTCAATTGACAGCATTTGAGTTTCATCACAATAATTATATCGTCATTATTTTCATCTTCATTAAAGGTAAACATCATATTCATCATCATTATTATATTAAGTTGTCGCAAGTGATTTTTCGATATCAAGCTATTGGTTTAGCGTTGACTCGCAATTTTAAGTTCACCACCGAGCTTTAATTTTTTTCCAAGGAAAAGGGGAAAAGATCGAATAAACCCTAAATATTTAGAGATTAAATGTTCGGGGGCTGGTTATGTAAAGGGAAGGTATTAGCACCTTAAACGTCTATGGTACTCTATAGGAACCTCTTTATTTATTTTCGTGCTAAAATTAAATGTCATTTGCTTGTCAAAATGTTAATGTAAATGAAGAAAGAAAGAAAATGTTTTTTGTATTTTGTTGATATGGAAAGACAAAGTCTTTTGCCTACGTACCCGAGCGGGATCAAAATCACGTAGTTCGGGGTAAAAAGCCGAGTGATTTGTTGATTGATTTTAATTTTTGAAAAGGTTTTTAAAAGATAAAAGCCAAATGGCAAAAATAAGATTTGTTTGGTTGTTTTTAATTTCAGAAGAAAAGTCCAAATATGATTAAGATTGATTGTAGTTTGATTAAGAAAAATGAAAATGGGAAAGTCACTTGATTGAAAATCAAGATTTGTTTAGAAAAGAAATTTTTGCGAGATTTTGATTATTTGAATGTTTTTGTGATTATATTATTTTCTACTTAAAGCCTAAAAAATAAAGCGTGATAAAATAAAATACAGCCCGAGGGATTTTTCATAATAACGTTGGATCAAAATGAAAACCCCTTTTTCTTGGATTAAAAAAACTAAACGACTATTCTTTTTGCGCTTTTTTTTACGTAAAAGCGGAATAAATAAAATGCATACAATACATATTCTTATATATCTTTACATTTATTTCTAAATACATTCTAATAACTCAATAAAAAAATGACAAAAAGATAAAATGCATATGGTAATAAACATGAATAAATAAATATGCTAAAAATAAAATAAAAAAAGCAATAAAAAAGACAAATATGTTTATTTTTTATTTTTTTAAAAAAAGATAGCTAGCAAAGTGCTAGACTATCAAAAATATATATAAAGATAGGAAAAGGAAAAATACAAAAAAAAGAGGGGAACCACACCAAAAACCTCCTTAGTAGGTGACAAACCTAAAGTTAGGCATGCCTAATCTATTTTTTATGTATGATTCACTAATGCAACTAGGTACATTCATCCAAACAGTGAAATTTTGAAGATTATGACCAGTGAAAGCCAATTGGTCTGCACATACATTCCCTTCCCTAAATATGTGAGTGGCAAGAAAGTCCATGTTTCTAGTAAGCAGCATACAATTCATCCACCTATTTCTTATTTGCCAAGGAACTAAAGAATGGTTTTTGAAAGCCCTAATAACCATCTCAAGATCAACTTACAGCCAAAGATTTAACCATTGATGAGTTATAGCGAGCTCAATAGCTCTCATAGCACTAGACAGTTAGCCTGTAAAGAGTTCCCTATGCCAGTGTTTTCTCCAAAGCAAATTAGCATCTCTGAGTTTCAGTTTCTAAAAATGCCTCCACAAGATGATAAACTACCAGATGTTGAACCATCAGTGTTGCATTTTGTCCAATTTAAAGGAGGAGGCTGCCATATTAGTTCAATAATTTTGGGAGCTCTGGGAGGATGAAGGGTAACACAGAGACACATATTCCTTTAAATTTTTTAACTTGCTGCTCAACACATACATAGGGCATCCTACCACTGCTTCATTCCAAGATGATGTGATCAAGTCTTTGCAATCTTTATGGAGAGTCCAAGACTTTAAGAATTTGAAAGATGAAACAAACTGAATGTTTTCAGTTTTAATCTCTAATAGAAGAGGGTAATGATCATATTTGCTTCTTAATAAAGTGTTGCAGCTGATTGAAGACCAAAAATCAATAAACTAAAAATCCTAGTAATGTTGCATACAAATATATGTGCTTAAAAAGGAAAAAAAAAAGCAATAATAAAAAAAGTGCAATAAAAGAAATAAGGAAAAAAAAAAGCAATAATAGATCAAAATAAAAGAAATAAAGAAAGGAGGTGTAGTAGCCAACACAGGGGTGCCAACACAGGGGTGTGAGCAGTAATTAGTAAAAGGGAAGGATGGGCCGAAAATAAAAATGGATGGGTAAGGGCCATGGGTCGGTTTGAACTGACCCGTTGGGGAGAGTATAAAAGAAAAATTGTACTATTTTTTCTCACACAATTGATTTATTTCTCTCTCCTTCCCTTTCACCAACCGTTTTCGTTCTCTCTTTTTGAAACCGCAAGAACACCGGTGGAGCTTTAAACTCTTCGACACGGTGGTGTCCGGCCCAACAGGGCGGCGCCACTGCGCTAGAAAAACAAACCACCCCCTTTTTGAAAACGAAACCCTTTTTAAACATCCATTTTAGCGTAGATTTTGAAAATCACAACGGTTTTAGAAGGAAAAGCTCTAAAATCCCTAGATCTGACTTTTTATGTTTCAAAAATCAAAGAATGTTTCTCTACGTCTTCAAAAAACGAAACTGCTTGTGTTGTTATGATGGTTATGTTGTTGTATGTTTGGGTATGAATTTCTAAAATGGTTTGTGAGTTTGTTGGATGTGAATTTTGAAAATGGTTTTTGATGTTATGAGATTGGATGTTTGAGAAATTTTGAAAAAAAAAGGATTTGTTGTTTGCTGGTATTGATAATCTTTGATTTATGGAAGAATGTGTTAAGAGATCTAGGGTTTGTATTATTTCTTTGAGGCTGCCGAAAATTCTTGTTATCTTGGGATGTGTCCACTGCTTTTTATAGTGATCTTTGTTTAGGGTTAAGGTGGCTTTGAATGAATTCTGCAGAGTACATAATTTCGGACAAAAACGCCATTGGACATGCAAAACAGACTTTGGACCTGATGAGAACAATATGCACATATGACTTGAACTTAAAAAAATAGAATAATAATAAAATAAAAAAGAAAAAAAACGTAAAAGGCAATAAATAATAAAAAAAACGAATTAAAAAAGATAATAAATAAAAACAAAACAAAAGAAAAGAAATAAACAAGACTGTCGCCTTCGGAACAAAAAAAAAAGAGGTATTTTAAAATACCTCTCTGCCGAAATTTCGTCTGAAACGACGAAAGATTTCGGTTTAAAAGACGAGTAAGAAAGAAAAAATTGGGTCAAAAAATGGGGTATGACAGTGGGTTTAGGGCTATGACCAAATCCATGGGTTTGACGGAAGAAAGTCATGTTATGGTACAGAGAGAACTTATTCAAGAGGTGAAGAGCATAGGAACGACTACATCGAGATATATGTGGGTGAGCGCCGTTGTAACTACATCTTGAATAGATTGCATCCTCCCAAAAATGGTAGTGGTTTTGCACTTTCCGATAAATTGTTGACATTGCCGGATATGGGTCACATCGTTGCATCTTATTACAATAGGCTGGCAGTAGAGTTAACTACCCTTGATATTGGAATCACATAGAATTTTTTCCCACTTAGAGGTAGGTCTCCGGTTAACCCGAAAAGCAACATGATTTGCCTTGGTTTAATCCCAAATCATTTTATCCTTCTTTTTTTGAAAGATGATTGCCCACTACCTCCATCATCTACGGAGTGGAAGCTACACAAGAGCGAAGAGGCGGCAACATGGGAGGATGAATTTTTGGATCAACACAATCATTTCCGAACACTCATGGAGATTGAGAAACGAGAGAGACTGGTTTCACCAAAAAAAGATTCAAATCAACACAATCCTATTTTGTGTGACACTCCGGTTAAAGCAAATGAAGAATTTGAAGATATTGTGGAACATTTAGATGATTTAATTTCATTAGCTGAAATATGATATTTTTTGGTCGGTGTTCATCCTATATATACATTTGAGTTTCGCATTTATTATAAATTAATGTACTTTTTAATGTAATGTGTTGCATAATGTTGAAAATTTGACGAATTTCAAACAATTGTGTAACATTAACGTATTTTCGTATTTGTGTAACATTACCGAATCATTGATAAATTATGAAATGTTGTTGTTTGTAATTGTTGTATGTTGTTGTATCGGTTTGATTTCATGTGGAATTGTCGTTTGAAATTACAGGTAAAAAACAGGCCAAAATGGTTGGAAATCAGATTACAGATTGCACTGCTTTTTTTTTACTGGTGTGAACAGTAGTTAACTACCGCCGGGAGCATTTTAGGATTTTTCATGTGTTATTAGGACATTCTTAAAGTCAAAGCAATTTTCATATAATAAATAGTAAAAATAATAGTAGATTTTTTGCCATGAAGTAACAGAGATATAGTGAGAGCAATATTATTTTCTTTACAAGAGTAAGTGCAAAATTACGGGTGTTATAACTTTTTAATTTATATAAAAAAAAATTAAAAATAAAATAGATGAATTGGGTTCACGAGCTCGTGAAGACCATATCAGACATTAAGGCTATATTTGGATTGATGAAATGTGATGGAATGGGACGGAATGAAATGGTAAATAATTGAGTTCCATTATTTGGATTTGCAAAATGTGAGTGAAATTGAATGGAACACAATGGAATCATACCATTCTATTCCATCAAATTCTTCAATTTTTCATTCCTCCCAATTTGAGATGTATCCAACAAAATAGAACTTTATAGTTAAATTATTCCTATTTTACCCCTATATTTATAACTTTACCCCTTCTTCTCCGATACCTTCTTCTTCTTCTACACATTTATTATTATTATTTGATACCCTCTTCTTCACCTTTCTTCTTACGATAGAAAGAGGGAAAAAAATTGTGCATTGCTTCATTTATTCATCTCGTATCATACTCCTAAAACATTACTTCTTTGCCAGCAAAATAAACCCGTCAATTCTTTGTATGTGTGCAGTGTGCTGCTATTTTCATGCTACTGTTATCTTCCTCCTAGAACATTCTTGGGTATTTTTTATTTTATTTTTCGTTTAATGAAATAAGATTTTAGTAATAATATTTTTTTAAATTATATATTTTATATAATAGTGTTTTTTAAATAAGGGTAAAAATGGAATTAAAATGTTATAATTCGTTCCATTCCGTCTACTTTCCAAACAGTGGAATGGAAACATTTCATAAAATATCTAAACAATGGAATGGAATCTCCATTCCATTCCGCTCCATTCCATTCCATTCCATTTCGTTTTATTCCGTTACGTTCCATCAATCTAAACGAAGCCTAAGGCTTCAAGAGAGGTATTTATATGATATCCACATGAGATCACCATGTTGGCATTGTGAGTTAAACTCATGTCCCTCCGAAATATAAATCAACTTCTTACCAAGATCAAACATCTACTGTCACCAATCTTATAACTTTTTTCACACACAAACAACCACTTTACATAAGTAAATACATAAAGAATTATATTAAAAATGAGGAGAAACAAAAACTGAATAGAAGATTATAAATGTTGGAGAAATAACAGGGCAAAATGAAGCATCATGGTCCAGTTATTTATTGCATACATGTTTCAATTAAGCTTTGATTGTCACCATCCGGACAATGATGAAACACAAGCTCCGCATGTGATCCTATCTTGCAAACCATATGCATAAATAAATTCAGGTCCCAACAATACTATAGTTACTGCAACATGTCACATAAAATGGTCCTAAACGGATCATATTCTAATCCAACTTGTTATGTTATCCGTTAGTTTGGTTTTCTTCTTTTACGTACGAATGTATCAAACAATTTTTTATTTTAAGCAAAGAAACAAGTTGCATCAATAAAGATTAGTCATCACAATTAGATTGGCATGGACCAACCAAAAAAAAAACATCAATTAAAACAAAAAATGAGGGTAAACAAAACTTGTGTCTCACCAAGTGTAGCCCTCCGAATTAATTAACCCCAAAAGAAGAAAAAGTCTTAAATTGCATTGAAGAAAACAATGCAACACAATTCCACCATTTAGTACTTAATCTCCAAGAGACAACAAGAGAAGGAGATAAAAGATTGAACAACCAAAGACGAGTAAGACTCCAACCAAATCTTGAACCAGCACCTTTTTGAAAACTCTTATCAATAGTAAACACTAACCAAACAACTGTGTTCAAGTGGTTAATAAGCCAACGGTTCAGGAGAACCTGAGTTCGATTCCTGACTGAAACAATTATTAACTAGACTTTACTTACTTCTCGACCAAACTCTGGATTACCATGATCCCTTTCCCCTAAGAACCACAGGATTAACACACAAAAAAAAATATCAATAGCAAAAACAACTGCTTGTAATATCGCTTGAAAAACACAAATGATACCCAAATAAATAGCAAAATAACCAGCAATAACCTAGCTGTTAATAGCTAATTGGAGGGAGACGTGACTATTTTAAAATCTGATAGTATTTATACAAAACCAAATAACCTAAAGGACAATATGACTATTATATTGCACTTGTAAGAACTTCACAAATTTTAGGGCTCCAATTTATGTTACAAATAAAGAAAATTAGGTCTAGCGAAAAGAGATTAATTTTGAAGCACGCCTTAGAACTTAATCAACAACTCCAAAGTTGTTTACTAACCACTATACAAAAAAAATGGTTATAAGATTCCTCTACTTGGGAGTATAGACTAAAGTTTGTTACAATCGTACATTCTCTAGGTCTCAGTTGCTCATTCGTCGACATTTGATTGTGGAACAATCTCCAACAAATAAAATGATGGTACTGGAAACACAAGAAAGGGGAATTTTAAATTGTGTTAATTGTTTAAAACTTCTTCAATTATTATCAAAGAGATTTCTTCCTTTAAAACATTATAGAAGGGATGAATGAAGAAAAGACATAAAAAACTAACTATAAAGGCAAAGGGAAAAGGAAAGGACAAACCATATTTCTATACTAGTTTACATCAACATGTTGACACATCTAGTTCTCCCCTTATAGAGAGATTTTACATTCATCACTCGAAGAACTTAATCCACTGCAATAAAGTATTATTTGATATGCCTCTATAGTAACCGTGAGTATTCATTACTTTCTCTCTCCAAGTCTGCTCCACTAGAAACCTTCTAGTCATCTAAACAACTTATGGCCGCCTTGTTGAGGAACCAAGTATTCACACGTATCTTGCCTTTACCCAAAAGGGTTTGTGACTATTGGGCTAAGTTACAAAAAGATGAGTTTGTATTCGAAGAAAATTGTTGTATACACATTTGATAAGGCTGAAAACACGTATAAAAGACGAAAGTATCTATCGGTAATTAACTGCCGTCTGTTTCACTATTCTTCGGTAGTTAACTGTCAAAAAACTTCGGCAGTTAACTGCAGCCGGTTTTTGAATTCCTCGGTAGTTAAGTGCTGAGGCGCTGTTTCATCAGATGAAACAGCCACTTGCTCCCCCTACACACTATTTCATCATCAACTTCCATACCACTTCCATCTAATCCCCCAAATCCAATATTTTTTCATCAAATCTTGCTTCAAAATCATTGAAGCATCAAGCATAGGAGGTATCAACACACTTTTGACGTAAAAAAACAGGTATTAAGCATTTTAATTTGTTCATTTTTAGTTGTTTTTAGGGTTTTTTACGTTAGTTCATGTTAACATTGTCATGGGGGGACCGGCAGTTAACTGCCGAGGCTTGCATGGGGACTTCGGCAGTTGACTACCGAAGTTATTTCGGCAGTTAACTACCGAGGAAAGCTGGGCAAAAAAACACCAGCTACTGCCATTTTGCACCATTTTTTTTTCTTTATTTTTTTTTAATTCATTATGTAATTGATGTTTATGCATTAGTTAGTTGTTGATTCATAGTTTTTTGTTGTTTAATTATAGTAATGGTTGAGAACGTGGAAGATGGTCCAGGAGAGACAAAACCAAATTTTGTCGAAAAATCCGGAGATGTCAAACCGCCTAAGGTTGAAGGCAATCCAAACATTGATGGAGCTTCCATCCATGTTGAAGCTTTTAAATATGTCGACTCCGGTGTCCTCCCACTTCATGCGAATGAAGTTGACACGGCTAGGTTTTTTTTCGACAACATTAAATGGAAAGATAGGGATGACTTGCTTAATTGGGCACGTCGTCAAGCAAATAAGGCGGGATTTACAATTGTTACACAAAGATCAAGTTTGATTAATGATGTAATATATTTACGTATATCAAAAGTAAGTATTTATGTATCGTCTCCTCAGGGACTAGTGCGATATCTTGGATTGTTCGACGTCAATTACCATTTTAAGTTTGATAGATAATTTGTTTGTTTG
>Ga0315914_1004760_pt1 | contig 20126 bp, 5 predicted proteins | sample MpolenodulesMG_FD_203920 | JGI IMG/M metagenome (GOLD analysis project Ga0315914, IMG submission 203920) | Medicago polymorpha root nodule microbial communities from Los Angeles, California, United States - elongated nodules | ecosystem: Host-associated > Plants > Roots > Nodule | place: USA... | reverse complement strand
TACCAACGGCTATATATATTTAAGGCCATATCAATGAGAGCCTTTATTCAATATTTTGGTTTGACATAAACCCAACGGTAATAATACTAATATATGTATATCAGGAAATATCATTAGGAGCTTTTATTTAATAAATATTATTTGTCTTCACTCCATGTATCAATGCAATGCATTCTGACAAATTACTTTCCAATGGTTTGTTTGATTTGTCTTGATTTGATTCATTAATTGATGAGTCTTCATTATCCTTTACATAACATGCTATGCTATAATAATATGAACAAGACTCTTGTTGACAGTGTAAGAATATCTAGCAATTGAATGCATGCCCAAAAGAAACAGCTATAACATTTAATCTGCATTGTTTAAAGAGGAATGCTAGAGTCACGCCCTCTAACACTCTCCACTAATATTTTGCCATGTCATTTTTCAATTACCTGATACTGGATCTATTTTGGTAACCATGTATTGTACTTTTTTTGTTCAAAAAAAGAACTTTGTCATCTTCGGTGCTCAACTCCCAAGTCCAGCCAACACTGTCTCCTCGTGTTCACACAAATTCTCATCTATCTAATGGAAATCTTAGCATTTCACCCAAGTTTAACCAAATTATAAATATAAAGGTTGCTTATTGTTGAAAGACTAAAATAACAAATTGAATGCTTGTTGAGATTTTGTTTGGATTCATAAGTTTAGCCTTTTGAGAGTTTAGTGGAGAATGAGCCATGGAGGTTTGTGTGGAGAAGACGATGAGTTTGCTTCTTGTTTTTTTATCAATTTTTTTTTTACTCAAATTGTTCAGAGCAACCTGTACCACAGGTTAACAGGTAATTGAATTTAAAAATTGAATGTCATGGATAATTATTATTGGAGAGTGTTATAGGAGTGTGTCAGAAGAGAAGATGTGTCCCTAACATTGCTCGTATTGAAAAGAGTAGACTCATTACCACCGTCCAACTTAGATCAACACCATGTTTGAATATTACCACCAATAATCATAGAATTAAGTTGCCACAAGTATAATAACCTAACAAAAATATGGAACCCATATATAGTAGTCTTTTAGAAGAAGAAAAATCAACTTTTAATTTCCCACAAAAATAAATCGAGACACATTACTCACCTAATTAAAATCCAAGAATGAATCGTCTCTTAAGTGATTACGTGGACAATTTAACAAACAAGACACATTTACAACGTTTAAAATTAGAGCAAGTCTTGTTCTGTTCTATCACAAAAAATATGGAACCCTTATATAGTAAATCCTTGAGAAGGAAGAAAATTCAACTTAGTTTCCCACAAAAATAAATTGAGACACATTAGTTACCGAATCAAAATCCAAGAATGAATCATCTCTTAATTGATTATGTAAAGTGTTTAATAAACTAAGACACATTAACAATGTTTAGTAGAAGACGCTTGAGTATTATAAGAAAAAATTGAAAGACACCATCACGTTGATTTACATGCAGTTAACCAATGGTCGGTAGAGTGTTGCATAATCACTGTCAAGGTTTAACAACGCAAAAAAAATTTAGGTGGACCTTCTCGAGGTCTCAGATTCAATTCTCTCCGATGGTAATTTAGGTGGGTTAATTTAACTTTTTAAAAAAGAAAACAATGCAAAAAAAAAAATCGTGTAAAAATTTTGATAGAATGATTAACGGGTCTTTGTCTATTTTTGAAAGGTAAAAGTTCAATTTCTTTCTTCTCATGCATGAGTTTCATATTTTTGGCGAGGAGTCAACGTGAAAGTCCACTTTCTAATTTATAAATTTTTCTTTAGGTTTAGGTGTGTTTGTTTCAAGTTATATTTGTTGATTCCTGGGAATAAAATGATAGGAATATATATGCCTATGTTTGTTACAAGTATACTAAATTTTATTCCTGGGTATAAAATGTTCCTGGGAATAGAAAAATTTTCCCAAGGAAAAGGATGGGAATAAAGTTCCCATGAAGATGAGAATAAATTCATAAATAGTTACCTATTATAATCCCTATTTTTATGGTTCCTAGGAATATTATAAAGTTAACCAAACATATTTTTCCTAAATACTTTGGAATAAAATTCCCATCTTTATATTCCAAGGAATGTTATTCCTAGGAATAAATTTGATAAACTTCAATGAAACACACCCTTAGAAAAATCATTAAAAAATATAGCAGTGATTTTTTTAATTTTTTTTGGCAAAAAAAGGAAGAAATGCATTGGATTAATCTTTTGTGATTTGAAAGCTAAGGGTACTAATATAGAATCACACTCCAACCAAAGATGAATCCAACCACTTTGATGAGAAATTTCCACTGGACTCATGGCACCAGTAATCTCTGCATTAAGATAAGAAGAAATTCCTGTTTAAAGGATAGGGGGATGCAAGAATACTTCCTTAATAATAACATCTTTTGGATTATGAATTTTAACACTAAAAGCCTTAAAGACCGACAAATTCCCTGATGGATGAATTTGCAGTCAATTTGGTATTGTTCCCAGATAGGGAAGTGCCTAAAATGATCAAATGAATAGCAATTCTGAGATTGATTGATGAGTTTGAGAATCTTCTTTGATTTCTGCAATACCAAACCACATTGAAGCGGTTTACTAAGGCAGCTAAAACCACCAATTTACATTGTTGATACCAATTTCTATTGCACAAGTCTCAAGTAGCAGGAACTGCGTTATGGTTGAACTGCAAAGATAGAGTGGAGTTGAGCCTGTTCAAAATAAATTAACTTGCAAAATTGCAATCATATAATAGATGTTGCATAGATTCTACATGATTGCCACAAAGGCTGCACATGGAGGGAAGACAACATCCTCTACTAGACAAGTTCTCATCACATCACTTGGTAGCTTGCTATGCAAGATTCTCCAAAGAAGAAGATATTTTGGAGGGATTGTATTGTTTCAGGTTAGCTTGGCTCATCCAATATTATAACCAACAATGTTATGAAAAAAATATGCATCTTTGAATGTTTTCGATTTATATGTTGCGTTGAAAAATTAATATTAACCAACTTCCTTCCATTGTGAGTAAAATCATGAGAATTGAGAAGCCTTTCACCACCACAACCTCATTCCAGTCAAAGAGTTCGCCCACCCACCATTTTTTCTCTTCCACCATCAATGAAAATGAAGCTTAGCTAAGCTACTCTCAAGGTTTATGCTTCAAAGTTGCAGGAATCGTGGAGTGGAAGAGTTTGGTTTGGATGCGGTTTCAAGACTTTCAGTGATGTCGTAGGTCGAAATAATGAGGCCGTGAGGAAGATGTGCATTGTTTGCAGTTAGAGGCAATTTAGCAATCTAAAAGAAATATATGAGAACCCTCTAGTACAATACAATTTCCTATTCAAAAGTCATTACTTAATTTTCTATGAACTAGGATTATCCATCAAGTATTGCATAAAACTTTATAAATCATACTAAAATTTAGACAATTCTATTTGTTATAGTTTAAAACGATATCTTTGAAGGAAGGTGTGTGTTGATTGTTTGAACAATTAAGGGAGTTGAATGGAAAATTGAAAACTATGAAGAGTTTAAGTGTCATTTTGATAAACCTCATGAAGACCAATGTAATTTTTCATATTTTCTTTCTAGACTTAGAAACAACTTCACGGTAAAGCAATGATTATAATAAGGATATCAAATTGATTCAATCACTCATTTGATCAAAAACATTGTAATTTTAACCACTTAAGTTTTTATTTGAAGGATCGACCATTTAAGTTATAAACTACCAACTACCGCCTCTCTTTCTTTATTTTAAGAGACAATTCATTTCTTTATTAATTGAATAACTGATGTATCACGATCATCAATTATCCAATAAACATAATTATCGTCTATGATAAAGACCTAAAAAGTAAATTATCTTCTATAATAAAGAATGAGGTACAAGTAATTTTTCTAGCAATAAACTAACTTATCAACCATAAGAAATATATATTAGTTTATTTTTGGCTTAATTACAGTTTTGACCCCTAAGTATCCAAAAGTTGCAATTTTGCCCCCTAAAATAAATAACTACTTTCGAGCCCTCTATGTTTACCACCTTTTGCAGTTTTAGCCCCCAGGGCAATTTTGACCCAGTCAACGCATATGTGTAATTTTTATTTAAAAAACAAAAAAAGCCACGTGTAAATGCGTTAATTAAAAAAATAAAAAAAAACAAAAAAAAATTTAAAAAAAATAAAATTAAGAAAATAATAAAAATTATAAAAAATTACACACATGACGTCCACGTGTGCATTGACTGGGTCAAAATTGGTCTGGGGGCCCAAAACTGCAAAAGGGCAAACATAGGGGGCTCAAAAGTAGTTATTTTTTTAGGAGGTCAAAATCGCAACTTTTGGATACTTAGGGGGCTGAAACTATAATTAAGCCTTTATTTTTTAAGGTCTTTATTTTTCTATAACATTTTTTATTTTTAAAAACTGAAGATTCTTTTTGTTACATGTAAATACTTAAGAATTAGAAAAGAAGTACGAAACTATTAATAAAAAAAAGTGAGAAACCATTCTTTTCTATATGTAAATAAATAATAATATTTTTTTGTTAAAAAATAATACCAATAAATATTTAACAGCAAAATAAAATATAAAGATTAGAAAACGTTGTTTTTTTTTTGAAGGAAGAAAACGTCTTGTCCTTGTCTTTTATCGTACACGTGCAAAGGATTGTTACCTGTGTTAGTGTGGAAGGTTAGAGAAGAAGTTAGGAAAGCACATCCATCATCATCATCATCATCAACATCAACTACCTCAGTTTCTCCGCTCTGCAACTTAATTTCATCACATCCACATGGCAGGTCAATTTTTACTCCATTTCCCATTTCATCCACTTCCTCAATTTTTACTGTATTGTTATTTTCCAGCATATAGCATACAAGATAAAATCAAATCAAATTGTTTTCGTATAGTATAATCTATAAGCTGTTTTCATGAGCTTATGGAAAAAAGCTGAAAACAGCTTATGAATATGTAATAAGTTGTTTTCCTAAGTTCTTCCAAACAGTGTCAAGCTCAAATATTGATTTTGGAATTTGAAGTGTTGGGTTGGATGTTGCCACAAGCTTCTTCATGAGATTCTTGTTTTTCTCTATACTTTAAAAGTGTTAACAACAGTCAATTCCCTAGATGTCCATAACTGAGTGTTATCGATGATGGAAAATTGATCAATTGACAATATAAGAGAGAGTTAGAGATTTTAAATTTGAGACCAGAAATCTAATAAAGGTGTAAATGTTTATTTGCAGCAACATCAGGGAAGATTGTTCAAAATGTTTTTACCTCACAATGCTGCCAACAGAATAGACAGTCGAGTCGAAGGGACTATTGTGCCCCTTATATGCGCAACTCCCTTCCCTCTCCTTCAGGGAAGTTGACATGGACTGGCATCTCTTCCATGCAATTGCGCACATTGTCGAAACCCCTGAACGGTTTTACTTCCCAGAGAAATATTCTCTGCAATGGTCCGTTCTAGACTCTTGTTATCATACAGGTTGAAATGAAGTGAGAAACATATCTATTATCTACAATGGTCTATTCTAAATTTAAAATATTGATTATATTTTCACCTTCCTTCCCAAGCTTTTTATATCAATGTGTGCTAATGTATCAGTATTTGTACAAGGACATACTTTCCTTTTGATTTTTGATGGAATTGATTTTATTTTTTTTTATCTTTTGACATTTTTGTTTTCTAATGGATGTTTGTTTTTTCTGTTTGGACTTCTATTGCAGCTTCGTCATCTTCTACTGTAGTGCCATATCTTGACAAGACTGACTTTCTAAAGCTTCAAAATGGCAGGTTAGTAATGGTTTTAAATTGCAATTGCAGTTATGCTACAATCTTGATATTGCGGCTGCAATTGTGGCTGTAATGCAGCTACAGAGACTTCTTAATCCTTTATATTGTGGACACTATTGCGTTTGCGGATCGCTATTTGAAATTAGAGTACATTGCTTAAAATTCTACATCTCCAGTGGCCTTCCTTTTTCAACTCCCATGCCCTCAATATCTTTATCTTATTCTACCATGATTGCCAATTTTCATCTAAATAGAAATTTGCTAGCCCTAGTGAGTTTTCCATGAGTTATTTTTGTTCAAAGGATGAAAAGGGGAAACTATTTATTTTGTAAAAGTTCTGGTTGGTAAAAAGTGGAAATATGACAAAGTTATGAATGATATCATTTAGATGAACGAGAAGAAAGATTAGGCCTTATTGTATTCTTTTTATTCTAGAGCGTAACTTACGACTTAATACAAAATATTAAAAGATTCTTCAACCTTTTCAAGGGAAATTAATTGATAATGCCAATATCATATTTTGCTTTACCCTGTAATGACGACTCTATCTTGGAGAAAGTGTTTTTTAGGATGCTTCTGGTTGCAGAGGCCCTTTTTTTTCCCTTTTTATTTTCATAATTGATATTTATTTGGTTTTAATTCCTGCATGCTAACTTGTGTAATACTTTTAAATGATATTAATTTAAATAGTGACATTCGTGGTGTGGCTCTTGATGGTGTCGAGGGAGAGGGGGTTAACCTCACTGAACCTGTTGCTGAAGCAATAGGAGCTGCTTTCGCTGGATGGTTAGTGGAGAAAAAGCAAGCAGATGCTTCTCAGCATTTGAGAGTTTCCATTGGCCATGATTCCCGGATATCTGCCAAATTACTACAGGTCTAACTTGTTCTTCATATCATTGATTAAGTTTTAAGAACCTTAAAAATATAAAAGGCTTTGTTGATTGTGTAAAATTTTATTATGGTTTTGAATTGAATTCTGGTGTGTCAATTAAATGCTCATTTTCTGATACATGAAAGATGGAATGAACTATAATAAGTAATAACTTAAAGATATATTTATTTTATTTTGTTGTTGCCACTTGTCAGACTTTTGGGTCAAAAGAGGTTCAACACTTCATTTTAACTTTTACTTTAATCTTTGGAGACTTTCATAATGCACAATCTTTCATTTTTTATATTTTATTTTGCAATGATCTAGTAGTTTGATCTTTGAAATGAACTGAAACTTTGAAATTATTGTTACAAAAAATACTTTTGTTTACAAAGCTTCCTAGTCTGATAGTATGTATATGGTTTAATAGCTTGATATTTTATATTTTAAAACTTGACTATGATTATCAACTTGTCCAATTTCAGAATGCGATTTCTCGAGGTCTTGCTGGTGCTGGCCTGGAAGTTGTCCACTATGGGTGGGTAACATTTACTTATTTGCATCCATTATTTTATTCATATTCATTATTTGCGGAAGGACTGGCAGTGTCAGTTGTTGTGAACTCTAATGAATGCAGTCGCCTGGCCAAGCAGATCCTTATTCATTGATACTGATTTTTAGGATATAATATATATTATAGGTTAGCATAGGTTATCGACTTTAATTAAACTTGCATAACATTCTGGTCTGAGACTTTTAACTTGCATTACTTGTTTGTTTGCTGCGAACTATTGTTCAGCTGGTTGCACTGAATCTATTTTTATTAATATCTGTTGTTGTCTACTTACAGTCGTAGTTAGTTTGTAACTGTAGTCCGCAGTTATCGTTGAGTCTAATGTCTTATCTCTGTTTTCTAAAAATACAGAGGTGCAGAATGTGTTTTTCATTCTGAAAAATATTTACAATATACCACTCAGATTTTCTCTTAGAAATCCTCCCTCTCTTCTCATACTTTCTTTCACCTTGTCACTTTTTCTCGACAATATCAAAATCTATTAGGATCTTTCAATACATAACTATTCAATAAGTTCAGGGGGTCAGAGATACTACTTCCATGTGTTTCAGTTTTGATAAATGTGAATTTCATTGGATGATTTTCACTGTTGTAGCTATTGTTTGGCTTAAATGCACTTTTGGTCCCTCCTTTTAAAAAGAAAATGAAGTTTTGGACCCCCTATTTTAAAACTTGGTTTTTTGGTCCCCCTATTTAACTTTTATTGGAATTTTGGTCCTCATCTCATTTTTGGGATTTTTTTGATGATGTGGTCTATTCACTTATGACGTGGAAGCACTTATTAGGCAAATTTTTGCTGACATAGATATTCAATGTGGCCTAACAAGCGTTGCCACATCATAAATGAATATGCTACAACGAAAAAAATGACACAAAAATGAAACGAGGGACCAAATTCAAAAAGAAAACAAAAGTAAAATAGGGGGCTTATAGATCCGAATTTTAAAATAGGGGGGACCAAACCTTCATTTTTTTGAAGATAGGGGAACCAAAAGTGCATTTAAGCCTTATTATTATTCTAACTATTTTAATGGTCTAATGTATCAATACTATTGTTTTCTTTGTAGATTAGCATCAACACCAGCTATGTTTAATAGCACACTCACAAAGGATGAAGCATTTTTATGTCCTGTTGACGGGTCTATTATGATAACAGGTACGTTAGGAAGTTGTAGTCAATTGACATCTCTTGTGTCTCCGAACATTTCTTTCTATGAAAAAGCCCTTTTTACTGAAACTGTAATAGTGAGTCGTGGAGAATATCTCCAGTTCGGATCATACACAAACATTAGCAAATAAGCTTAACCATTTTCATATTGCATGTTGTTTGCGTATATTATCATTTTTTCGTTTGTTAATGTCCACGGGTAGTGAATGAAATTTTTTATTTTTTTGAAGGAGTGAATGGAAATTTTTAGTGAACTTCGATTTGAATTCATGTATTGATTATTAAATGTCCCTGTCTGTGAACAGCAAGTCATCTACCTTTCAACAGAAATGGATTCAAATTTTTCACAAATGCTGGTGGTCTTGGGAAGCCTGACATCAAAGATATCTTAGAGCGAGCTGCAAACATATACAATCAATTTACAGATGAAAGTTTGAAAAATTCTGAGAAAATGGCTTCAATATCTATTAAAATAGTCGATTACATGACTGTGTATACATCTGATCTAGTAAAAGCAGTTCGCAAAGCAGCTGGAAACATAGGTATGACTTTGCTGAAATAAAATGGTAACTGGTGGTTTTATAACTTCTGATATGGCGGGTCCACTAACGGGTCAAACCCAATCTGGTGGGACGCATTTGCTAAACTATTTTTTATAAACCAATTAAAATGTTTGGAGGAGTTTTATTGATGGTGGACCATGCGGAAAGCCAAAAATCCTCCATAAAATGCCTTGGTGTCACCATCCTTCACAAATTAGTTGTGGCAGTTGTCAAAAACTCCCTCACTGTAATCTGCCATAACCGATATTTGACAACACTGGTTTGGAGATACAAATACTGGGTTGTTCTGTAAATAAAGTGGATGAATAATGGACTCAGTTCTTTTGTATTTTTGACTCAGTTTGTTATTGTAGAATTTATAGTTGTTTTGTCATTGATTTTCTGAATGTGCTGTTTTTTTATTGCATTATCTGCCCACAGAGAAACCATTGGAGGGTTTCCATATAGTTGTTGATGCAGGGAATGGAGCAGGTGGTTTTTTTGCAGTAAGTTTCCCTGAAAATCTCCTTGGCATTTATTGTTTTTTGAATATGCTTTTTGTAGAAGACATTTTTACTTAAAATCTCTATAAAAGAATCACCATTTTTTTATAGAAAAAATAAATCTACAGTGAATATATCTGAAACAAAATCTATACTGGTTTTTCTTTGGGTGAGTGTTGGCAACTCTTTTATGCAAAGCACATGGTGTACAAATCTGCGGTAGGCCAAATATTAGAATATGCACGCTAGTTGAAATTGATGAAGAACGGACAATCTATAGTGAATATAATTTTTGGTGAATAATAGGCAAAGGTGCTGGAACCTCTTGGGGCAATAACTTCTGGTAGTCAGTTTTTGGAGCCTGATGGTAATAACTTTATTGTGGGAATAATTTTGGCTAGGCATTGTACTTGGACTTTGAGTAACAATGGTTTCTGTATTCAGGCTTGTTTCCAAACCACATCCCCAATCCTGAGGACAAGACAGCAATGAAAGCTATAACCAAGGCAGTCCTTGATAACAAAGCTGATCTTGGAATTATCTTTGATACTGATGTGGACCGGTAATGACTTCTTATTAATCAGTTTCACTGACTTTGAAGTTTGAATTTTTTAAATGAACATTGATGACTTTCTTCTAGATCTGCTGCTGTGGATTCCACTGGCCGTGAATTCAACCGGAATCGTTTGATTGCCTTGATGGCAGCTATTGTTCTTGAAGAAGTAAGACTTTTATTGTTAGCTATATCTGGTAGTTTTTCAACCTTACACTTCTCTGTATACTTCTTAATCTGTTTCCTTTTTATCATTCTGCCTAGCATCCTGGAACAACTATTGTCACAGACAGTGTGACTTCGGATGGCCTTACCACATTTATCGAAAAGAAACTTGGTATGGATAAATTTAAATTGGCATGGCATTTAGTCTATCCCTCCCTCCTCCCTTGAAGTGTTTATCATAAGCTTCAATCTCTTCAATTCAATTTGAACTGCAATTTACATGTTAATGCTATTTTTTCTCAGGTGGCAAACATCATCGGTTCAAGAGAGGCTACAAAAATGTGATCGATGAAGCTATTCGTTTGGTAAAAATGCTATTTCAAATTTGAACCTTGTGCATTTTAACTAATTTTATTGTGAATGTCCTTATAGAAGTCAGATAAATTGCAAAGTAGAATCAATCTGACAGCAGCAATGGACGCTAAAATACTTTGGTTTATTTGGTTTCAAAAAATGTCATGTACTACTTTATTTTCTGTTTTTAAATTTGTACATTAAACATAGAAAACAATAAAATGTTTTCATTATTTCATGTGCAAATGTTTAAATGCAATAAACAAAGTAAAAACAATGTTTGCATTTTCGTAACTAAAAGTAGATATAGGAAATGAAAACCGAAAGGGTTTTCTCAGACCAAAGTGGTCTTTAGCTTCTATCTTGTATTTTTCGTCTTGTTTCTTTTGATACTGTTTTAACATTTGAATTTCTTATTATAACTATATATTTGAGATAAATTATATTCGAACTTCTTATTATAACTATATACGTGATAAATTATTATAACTATATATGTTAAATATTAACTATGGAGGCAATATTGTTGACAGAACTCTATTGGGGAGGAGTCTCATCTGGCAATTGAAACCAGTGGGCATGGAGCTCTTAAGGAGAACAATTGGCTTGACGATGGTGCATACCTAATGGTAAGTATTTATCGTAGTAATATTGGGGAAAGTAATAATTGCCAAATTAATCTCTTTATTAATCAATTCACATAACATCAATATATTTATTAGGAAACTGTTAAAGAACAACTCAATTATATAAGTTTAAGCTGTTAACTGTTTAGAAATAACCCTGAATGGTTTTTTTTGTTTACGCATTGTGTGCTCTTCTATGAGGAAGCTCAGCAAGTTTTTAATGTCCACCTCTGCTTTATACCAAATGGCCCTTAACTTGACACTACGTTGTATTAGAACGTGATAGGGCATCAGACTGTAGAATCAAAGAATTAGATCATTAGGTCAAAGACTTGTTTTAATAACTAGAACTTAGAACTACCACACATTGTGCAGGTCAAGATCTTAAATAAACTTGCTTCTGCAAGAGCTTCTGGTGTGGGTGGAGGAAGCAATGTTTTGACTGGTCTAATAGAAGGACTCCGGGAGCCAGCTTTTGCTGCAGAACTGAGATTAAAGATAAACCAAAACCATCCAGATCTTAAAGGAGGGTAAGCTGGTGTATAATGTTTCTTAGTTAGCAGGTATCCATTTGTTAATGTTGAGTTCACTGACATATTAGCATGCCAAATCTTTCAGACCTTTTCGGGAGTATGGAGAAACTGTGCTGAAACATTTGGAGAACTCTATTAGCTCTGATCCAAACCTGCAAAAGGCTCCTGTGAATTATGAAGGGGTATGCTGATATCTCTATGTTTTATGCTTTAAGTTATATGTTACTTGAATTAGCTTATAAAAAAACACTATAAGCTCATAAAGTTAAGCTACAAGCTTGTGAGCTAATGATGGTTACTAAATGGGTCTATTTTAGTCATACGAGCTTAGTCTCTTAGATGCTATAAGCTCAAATATGTGTGTTACCAAACAGACCCTATGGCTATCACTTGTTCCGGAGTTGGAAGTAGCATACAATATGAGCTGTGCAAATTTCTAATTTGCAATGATTGGTATGCTGAGTTTGTATTTCCATTATAAATTATTTAATCATTATTGCTTGTCTGTTCTAATCTTCAATCAGATCAGAGTTTCTGGCTATGGTGGGTGGTTCCTTCTTAGACTATCACTCCATGATCCTGTACTTCCTCTTAACATTGAGGTAAAATGTCTGAGCAGCTTGTGTTGGAATTTTTATATTCTATATTTGAGCATTACAACTAATCAAAATTAACATACTTGTTACTATAGGCATCTAATAACGAAGATGCTGTAAAGCTTGGACTTGTTGTGCTTGCAGCTGTAAAGGAGTTTGCAGGTTTAGACACATCAGCCTTGAACAAATTTGTCAGATCATAATTTGATGCTTTCGTTTCTATTTCTGCATTATACAAAGAGGTTCTATTAACATAGCAGCAGCGGGTTGAGGTGAATTAAAGGTTTAGAATGTTGATTATGTCATACAAAAACTACAGCCATATGGCTGTTTAAGTGTAAGATCATTTGTTCAGGATTACACTCGAGTTTCCACCGTAAGATCGCGCACTGAGGTTTCTGAGATGGAATTTTGCGATACATCCCATTTTGAGAGTAGTGTCATCTGTATTTGTGGTGTAATTTTGTAATGTTGATGTTCTTTGACTTGGCTATTATCGACTTTTTATACGCGTTTGAACTTGAAGGCTCAGCTGACAAGATGTGTTTTATTTGCATAAAAAGTCATCTATTGGTTTTCAATATCTTTGTCTTGACAAGAAAAAAATAAAATTGGAATTATAAACCCTCCCCAAAATCAACGGAACTCGTGATATATGTAGGGAGTAGAGAGTTCCTTTGTAAACTTTATGGGGTAGAAATTTTTGCAAATTACGGTGGCTCAGGAATTCTATCTTACGATTTGTTTATATGCACTCACTTGGGTATAAATGGAATAATATCATATTCCATTTATATCATATTTCATTATCTTTATAAAATACTTTATGAAATAATATTACGACATATCTAAATGGTAAGATTGTGAATGAGGTACTTCAAATTATCCTAAAAGTGGTTTCTAGTTTTCATGTGATAATTCTGATATATGGTGGTGGAGTAATTCTTGTATATGCATACAAGAATTGATTCACACACACGCACACTAAAGTCACCCTATTTTTATAAAAGACGGAGACTGAAAAATAGACATCGATGAAAATGGATGGATACCACCTGTTTATTAGAATTTGAGTTGGAGTAACTTAATCTTACAAAATTAACTTATAAGGTGAATATATCACTTATTTATAAACTCACATCCATGCCTTATTTTTTGTAACATGGGACTCTTACCTCCTTACAGTTAGGATGAGACATCTGAAGCATGTCTCTCAATTGGCTCAATAGCGGTGACCTGATCTTAGATAAGTTTTGATATTATATTAGAAATATGGTTGGATCTAACTCAATCTTACAAAACTAGTTTGTAAGGTGATGGCCACCTTTAGTTATAAATTCATGTTGTGACATTATTTCTTCCAATGTGGCACTCTCCACACACCATTTCACTTCTAAAACTGTACTGATAACGGAAACTTAATAACAGGTGGATCAACAAATTTTATTAGCCAACAGATTTTTGGTAGACTCTAATATCATATTAGAATTGGACCTAACTTAATCTTTCAAAACCAACATTAAAACCATGTTCATGTCTTATTTTTTAAAATGTGGGACTCTAAACAATATTTACTACAAGATCCCTAACAAAATTAAGTGTAGTGCGGTGTATTTATGTTTTTTTTAAACGCGACTTGATGATAACGACTCTTCTAATAGAAAGGTTCACGTTGCTACCCCGTTTTATTTGCGTTTCACATTTGTTGTTGACACCTCACTTGATCTTTACATCTCAAACCCTAATGAAAATTATGTCTCTTGTCCATGAACGATAGTAGGTTAAGGAAAAAATTTAGTGATTTGGTGTAACATGCAAAACAATTGTTGAAAAATATTGTGGGAGAGCAAAAATAGTGTGAGAGATAGATAGAGATAGAGTGTTGAAATTTGAGGTCTAACTCATCCTTACAAAACCGGTTTGTAAGGTGAGGAGTGTCTCCTCTTTATACACTCTTCTCAAGAGTAGTCCGGCCCAATGGGCCTGAAGCGTGGACGATAGGTGAGGAGTGTCTCCTCTTTATAAACTCTTCTCAAGAGGAGCCCGCCCCAATGGGCCTGAAGATCTATGATAGGATAGATCTATGATATGCTTTGATACCATGTTGAAAACGATGTGGGAATCCCAACGATAGATCTATGATAGGCTCTGATACCATGTTAAAATTTGGGGCCTAACTCATCCTTATAAATCCGACTTGTAAGGTTAGGAGTGCCTCCTCTTTATAAACTCTTCTCAAGAGTCATATCTATCTGATGTGAGACTAAACTCACCCCCTAAAAGTCAACACAATGAAGGTGATGGAGGCTGCGATGAAGACAAACCAAAGGCCTCAATTTATGCGACTAGGGGCAGACCGCAGTAAAGAAGGAATTTTCAACATGGAGTGTTTAGTAACATTGGACAAGAGGCGACACGTTAGTAATTAGCTTATTGTAAGTGGAGAGATATAGTGTAGCGAAACCTCAATATTGTTGACTATAAATCTCAAAGGTTTGAATACAAATGTACATATGTTTATCTATTTATATTTGTGGATGTCATATTCTTGATGCTTCTTTCTAGATACTTCATGACATTTCCTACTCCCTCCGGTCTCCTACATAAACAAAAAACCAAAAAAAAGCACACCATTTAATAAAGTTGTTTAAATGCATTTAACTCATTATAAAAAGCACACATTTCCAATTTTATCCTTGAAAGTGATTTGGAAAGTGTTGAAAGCATTGGAATATGAATAGTTATAGTATAATTAATTTAAATGTAATAATTTTTTTTAAGGAATAAATGTAATAATTATATATAGTAGTCTTTTACTTATATTTGAGACCATGAGATTTTTTTTTGTTGTTGCTTACATACGAGATCGGAGGGAATACTACAAATGTAATATTAAGTATTAGTTTAGGTCTTGCTAACGAGTTTCTTAAGAGTATTGTTTAAGGATTATGTCAGAAATTTTTTGTCTTAGAAATACAAGTTGCTACTTTTGTCAATTTAATAATTACACAATCTTTTAATATAAACTTATTACTTTTATTACTTTAAACAATACCCAAAGACACTCTTTAACATTCTTCTTTTCGTTGTGTCAAAAAAAAAAAACATTCTTCTTTCGTAACAACAATCACTATGATATGGCTAGTGCATAGAACAAAAATGATTAACAATATCTTAAAGTTTTTTCAACACATATAATTTCACTAAATAATATGTTAATTTTTCTAGTTTTTTATACGATTATTTGAAGTTTAAACCTTTAAACTCTGCTACTTTTATGCATATAATTATATTAGTTGGTTTATGGTTTCGCTCAAACGTTGAGTAATTTTTTTTATTTCTAGCCTAAAGTAAAGTGAAGATGACCGAATACGTTAAATTATTTATTAATGATTACGTCCGTTACAAATCTTATTTTTTTAAAAGTAATCAAGAATATGGATCTTGGAACTCCATGAGTTTAGTCTAAGAGCAAAAAAACATGCATTGAATTTGAGAGGTTTCGTTTTCAAGCTTCACTAGTACCTTTAGAGAGAGAACGTAAATATCTTCAAGTGCGTCCTAAATTTAATTATATAGACAAAAACTTCGTTTATACAAAGAATGTCATGCTTCCTCAAGAAACAACTGAGCACTTAGGGAAAATAAGTAGCAACCCCTTTCTTTGTATGGACCTCCTTTTTCTAGTTTTAGTTTCCATTGACTGTTTTACAACTACAAGATCAGCTTCACTATCACTCTACGATAGCCTCAATTGTCGGCTCTTCCTTTATGATGTAACATGACTTTCACACAGTTTTCGCTGTGATGCAATACGAGTTTCATGAATAAAGTTGTGCAATTTTGTTGTTGAGTTAAATTTTGTTTTCTCAGTAGAGCTCTTTCTGCGAATAAGTTGTAGAACACTTTTCTTCCAAAATTTAAACCTAGAAAGAGTTTCAACAAAGAAAAAAACATAAACCTAAGATAAAGTTGCATAACATTTATTCAGAATGCCAGAATATATCGCAAAAGGAAGTGAGTGAAATTAAGGTCACAACAAAAATGGACGGTTAACAATTTAGGCAATTGCATAGTGAAAGGTGACACTAAAGTAAGTTGTGGTATGACGGTTGACGACAACAAGACTAGAAAAAGGGAGGTTCATGCAAAGAAAATGATATGATGCTTGGATCGTTGCAGAAACGGGGACAACAATTGAGCTCATGCAACAATGGAAATGGCTTAGATTGAGGTGGCAAAGAGAAGGGTGGCAGCAGCTAGGTTGCACTTCATTTTATCATTGAATGCATCACCAAAGTGTTCTTTAGGAAAATCGACATATATCTCTGATAATTAACCTTGAGTCAAACTTCAACTGAGATAAATAAGTTTTGGACACATTTTCGAACACATCATAGAATGAGAAGCAATAGAGACAAGTATTTCCTGTATTCATTCTTTCAGATAAAAAAACTACCAAAATATTTGTAGACAGATGGTTATCAATTTCGTTTGGAAGAAAGTATTACATCCCTAAAACAAAGAAGAATAAAGTGTTTTATAAGCATGGTTAAATAACTTTCAATTGGTTTATATATACACTCCTCCAATTGGGCTTGTGTATAAAACAATCCAATATATCAGAGCTTAATATCATCTAACATACCTGTACCAATCCAATATAGTATGAAGAGAGAAAAGCTCTACAAAACTCCAAGTAAAACCTGAAAAAGGACAAGTGTTCATAAGCAAGTTGGAGTGAAGAGAGAAGTCCAATAAAGTTACACATTTTATATCATAGTCCCAAACTTGAACCCTAAAGTACAATATGCATACACTCCTGCAAATAGGTATGCGCTAAAATTTCCAACAAGCTCTCTCAAAGGGGTGACAATGTGATGCACATTTTATATTGAATTGAATATGTGTTAGCTATCTTATATTTATATGAATTTAATCAACATACAATATAGTTGTAAAAAAGTTTTACCATAATACTCAACGAAAGATCGTAATTTTTCTGTCATTTCACTAATTTGTAGTGCAACAGAACATAGAAGTATATTACAAGAGCCTGAAAACAGAAAACTCTATGCATAAAAATGTAAGAAACACCAACATGGAACTAAAGCTATGATAATAATAATAATTATTATTATCCTCAACAAGTATTCATATAATAACATCTACAATCTTTCAAAGAAGAAGAGCACGCAAACTAAATTAAAGAAGAAAATCAACAAATAAAGGTTATGTATTTCTCTGTGTTTGCATTTTCTTCTCTCTAAACTGTTATCCTCCTTCTCCTTTTTATACACCCAAAATTATCTCATTTCCGTACAGTCAAAGCTTTGGATCCCTTTGTGAGAGAACGACATTGGTACTAGTTACAGACAAAACATACAGTATGAGTGTTTATGTTCCTTTGTGAAGAAATGGCAAAGAAGGTAGTTGTTGATAAAAGACTATTTGTCTAATAAAAAAAAATAGTAAGTCATGCCCAACCATTTGGTGATTGTGTAACTTTAGGTATAGTTAAAGAAATAACCAGATCTTCCAATGATCTGATTGTTATGATTAATTAATTGATGGTGTAAAATATCTTTATGTTACTGGTGCTCATGAATAAAATCCTTGATTTTAAAAGATTAAACAACTAGTTTACCGTTAAAAAAGTTTAAACAAATATTTTACTTTTTTTTATCAATAGGAAAAACTAAAATAGCATCAAGAAAAGAGAGAAAACACTAAAGGCAGGGAAACATAGTTTGTCTCCATGTAAACCTTGCCTAAGGGTATGATTGGAGGGAAGGGAAAGTTTCGAAAGGGAAGAGAGATGAGAGTTTATTTTTAATTTTTAAATTATAGACGCTATAAAATGTCTTTCAAAATAAATTAAGTGTGATTGAAGTACTATATGATCATTTATCATGTTGTTCATTTAAATTTTTTAGAAATATAAAATATATTTCGAAAGAAAAACTTAGCTCCCCAAAACCTTCCCCTCCAAGATTCTCCAACAATTCCCTCACAAAGAGACTAAAACTTTTATAATCATTTATCATGTTGTTATTTAAAAATTTTAAAGAGACCATGAGCATGGAGTGTATGTTAGAAAAGAGGCAAGCAAAGGTGTGATTGTGATATGTCTTTATGCAGATGATTTGCTAATTAGAGGTAGAAATGAATCTAACATAAGTGATTTCAGAAGAAGCACGATGTAGAAATTTGAGCTGGCTTGACTTGAGTAAAAAAATATCATACTTTCTTGGCATTGAATTTAAAAGATCCAAGAAAAGACTGCTTATGCATCATAAGAGGATACTAGTGAAATATATTTGCAACACTGCCAGATTTGGCATATAGTGTAGGAATTGTGAGCATATTCACACTACAAGAATTTTGGTTTTTAGTGGTGGAAATAATCCTCCAATAATGCAAAAAATCCCTCAGTAATACGCATTACTGGCGGATTCGAGTCCCTCAGTAATATGAGCGTAGTAATGTTACTGGCGGAATTTTCCCTCAGTAATGTAGTGGGTGAACTGACAAAACATTACTGAGGGATTTTTCCTTCAGTAATTACTGGCGGAATAATCGGTCAGTAAGTACTGACAGAAAAATCCCTCAGTAACGTAAATCAAGAAATTCAACCAATAGTACTGGCCAATAAATCCGCCAGTAATCAAGTGACCAATAAAACAAACAATTTAAAATCCACCAGTAATACACTTTCCTTTTTAAAAAAAAAAACTGGAAAGCACTTCCCTATGTATTATTTATTATTAATGAAATAAAATTAATGAAATAATTTTTTTTTGTTGGATCAGCAAAAAAAGAATTGCCAAGAAAACATCTCATTCATTCATAGAAGTTAAGTCAATACAAAAGATAGATGGTACAGGTTCAGGGACATTTTCCCACAACAAATTAGTTCCTACATTCCCTGCAAGGCCATGAGCTACTCTATTCTTACTTCTTCTAACAGCCACTACATAACTCACGGAAAAAGGAACACAAGAGACAGAAAAACTCCAATTGATGCCACATTCCTAAACACAAAATCATGAGGCCGAGGTATACACCAGGGTGCCACAAAATAAAGACCACACCCGGCAAGATACCTAGACAACCAAAGGTACCGCCACCAAAAGAATACCCCTGCCTCACAACCTGTTATCTCAGCAAACAAGCAAAGGGACACCATAGCCACTACATTAATATTCTTACTTCTAACAGCAGCAAAAAAAACTAACTAACCAGTATACAAAATATGAGAAACCAAGTGCATAAGGCAACCATGTCACAGAGACGATACTCAAAACTAATCATCATAGTATTGGGGCAATTCTGATCTTCCACCCGATGATATATTTCATCCTTTCCTCATATTCTGGGCATTTTCTTGTGAAGCATTACCCATATAGTTTTTCAAAAAAACTTTCACCTCCTGGTATGTTGAAATCAGCAGCATAAACACGTCTCGTCGATGAAGACATATGGCGATCACCTATAGAAATATGTGGTGTGTTGTAATCAGCAGCATTGAAAGAGGGTCTCATCGATGAAGACGTTTGGTGATCACCTACATGAATATGAGGAGGCCTGTGATGCTCATCATGATCACTACGCACAGATTAGGGTTGTATGTGAGGGCGTTTGTTTGACTGCGGCATTATGCACCTGACCATCGACGTCTGTTGTGACAATAGGAAAAGAAAATGATTATTTTGGAAATAAAAGAATTCCAATGAAATATTGAATTCATATTTATATATATAGAAATCTTAGCACTAAATTGGTAATAAAACAGAAAGAAAGCAAAAAGTAATAAAACTTTAAAAAAAAAA
>Ga0315914_1004759_pt1 | contig 20127 bp, 9 predicted proteins | sample MpolenodulesMG_FD_203920 | JGI IMG/M metagenome (GOLD analysis project Ga0315914, IMG submission 203920) | Medicago polymorpha root nodule microbial communities from Los Angeles, California, United States - elongated nodules | ecosystem: Host-associated > Plants > Roots > Nodule | place: USA... | reverse complement strand
AAAATAAACATTAAATATATTCTAACATAAATTTTAATTCTAACATTAAATAAGTAAAATAATAATTAGAATAAGTTGTATAAATAGTAAAAGAAATAATATAAACATTAAAATATACTTACATCGGCATCGATCCAAATCCTGCATGTCACATGTCCACCAAAGTGAGGTAAAAGCGTGAGCTCATAAGGCCCCCTGCATAGCCGTCCGGTCCGGCCTCGTACACCACCCTCGGCACCCCCTGAAAACGACCCCCACCATCATGCTGCTGAGGCTCCTCAATATGAGGCTGCTCATGATGATCCTCATATTGATGCTGCTGATACGCAACAAACTGATACTGGTGAGGCTGAGGCTCCTCAAAATGATACGCCTGATCTTGCGCCTGCTCATACACCTCATAATCCTGCTGATACTGTGTCGGGTCCACCGTCTGTGACGTTGATCCCCCGGCAGCATCAACTCTACCAAGTCTCGTTCCCCCACCTCTCCCTCGACCAGCATAAGAGAGTGTAATGCTTGTTTCTCCCTCCGTAAACTACCAGCAGGGCAGGCCTCCCTGCCCTAAATCTGTCACTCCTATCCTGAGGCGGCTCAGGCAGTCTCTAAGACGTATTCCTCCAAGACATATCTGCACAACATTTCAAAAAGCAACATATCAATGACACATTTTCACACAGACATTGTGTCATTTCTAACAATTCAACAACAACACTAATATTTCACCAGTGTCAATTCAATCCGTAAACTACCACATTTTAGTCAAACTAACTATAATCAACATTAACAAACATATTTCTAACCAATTTCAACATTAACATTGAAAAAATTAAAAGAAAATTCATTGAGACATTTTAACAAACACCTAGAGTCCATATTTCAATCAACTTCAAATCAAACAATTTCAAAACCCTAAAACTACCACATTTCACTCTAAACAACATCTAATATATTATTCCTAACTTAATTTATCACTAACAATCATAAAAACTAACATGCAAGCAAAATTTATATAAACCTAAAAATGTTAGATTTCTTATAAAATTCGAAAATTTCAACCAAACAAATGCAATGAAGTAGGATAATCATCACTTACTTGATATTGTGGGAGAAATTCGCTTTGAATGGCGCAAGAATGGTGAAAATCGCACTTGGAGGGGAAACTTTCGTGTTTGGAGAAGTTGGAAAAATGAGGCACTATGTCTTTGTTTTGCTGATAAATGACTTAAGTCAAGCTGCGTTAGTTAAGTCACGCAGCGTGACTTAACTAACGCAGGGGCATTATGGTATTTTCAGCTGGGTGGCAGCGAATTGTGCTGGATGCAGGGCAGAAATCAAAATAAAATGTGTTGACATCATGGGCGGCCCAAGGCCCGACTAGTCTAGGCAGTTGTCCGGGCTCTGGCCCAAAACTTTTGCAATTTCTTATGTAAATTCCTATGAATTTCTTATATAAAAACCTATAATTTTCTTATGTATATTTTTTTGTTGCACAGTTTCTTTAGATTTTTTATTTTTTGCTTGTAATTTTTTATGTAAACCCCTCTAAATGTTGATTATTTGTTGCAAATGCAATTTATCTCCAACCCAAATAGTGAAAGAGAGCTACATCTCAAAAATTGCATGTGTTATAATTTTTTTTACCCAAGCTTTATAATAACCTGGCTCCGGCACTGGTTGACATCCCATTGGCGCAATATTTATACATATTAACTTATTAATAGGTGTGGGACATTGAGAAAATTGTTTTTATTACCAATTATAAAAAGTTGTTGGGATGCATTAATCAAACAGTGGTGGACAAACTTTTTTACATCGGATATCAACCAAAAAAAAGAGTTTACATCGGATTGTTTTTTGCACCAATGTATGCGTTTGATTTGCTAAAGAGTATGTACTGGACAAAACAACAGAAGACAGAACAACACAACATAAGGGAGAACAACACATGACATATTTTTATGGTATTGAATAATTTTTGATCTTATACAATTTTGTATGAACAAAAAACTATTTTTGAATTTTGGATAATTTATATGTAGGATAGAAAGTTGGGTAGTGGTTTAGTAGGGACAAAAAAAAATTCATGTCTCTTACTTCTGGTTTGTACAGTCCCAGAAACAGTTTTATAAATCAAATATTATACAACTGAAGTTGTGTTGTCACATCCTTATTTGTTAGCAGATTAAAACGCACCATTATACAACTAACTTCAGAATGCCAATATACCAAAAACTCACAGCTCAATAAATTAATTTTAAATTAAGTTAATAAAAAAAGGGTGGTGTAAGTGAATTTTTTTTTCTGACCCTGTATGCCAAATTTTTTAAAATTTGATCCCCTATCAGATTTATTTCTCAAAATGATCCACTTTCTATTTTTGTTGGTTATTTTTTGTCATTTTCCTCATTCCCGCCATTTGAAACGGCGGGAATGAACCCCTTTCCCTGACACATTTCTGCGCGTGACAGATTGACTTTTTTTTTTCATTACCGCCATTTGAATGGCGGGACTGAATTATTTATTTTTTTGCAACATATGTACATTAAAAACACAAATAATAACAAATAAAAACATACTGATGATTATGATAAAAAAAAACCATCTCTCCAGAGACACACACATTTCTTTTTCCATCAGACAAGTGTACAAGTGTACAATAACGTTGGAAGACGATCATATGCTCCTTGGTTTAAATATTAACGGTGAACCGATTACGGGTAAAACAGAAGTTGGGTGGGAGATTGTTGAACCTACCGGTAAAACAGAATATTTATCATCATTATCATTAGTATGTTTTTATTTGTTATTATTTGTGTTTTTAATGTACATATGTTGCCAAAAAAAAACAAAAAACGAAGAAAAAATAATAATTCAATCCCGCCATTCAAATGGCGGTAATGAAAAAAAAAATTAAAATAAAATATGTTAAATTTGTCACGCCTGTCACGCGCAGACATGTGTTTGGGAAGGGGCTCATTCCCGCCGTTTCAAATTGCAGGAATGAGGAAAACAACAAAAATAAAAACCAACAAAAATAGAAAGTGAGCCAGTTTGAAAAATAAATCTCATAGGAGGTTAGGTTTGAAATTTTTTTGGTATACAGGGTCAGAAAAAAAAATGGGTGTAAGTTAAGTAAGCCGTGATAAAAGCGGAAAGTGGGAAGCTTGCGTGGAAGCCATTAAAAGGTGGAGCAAAGTGAAACATACCTTTTGTGTTATTTACAAAGACATAGACATCCATTATAGGAGGCATATAGTGTTTTTTCTTTAAGGAAGGAGGCATAGTGTTTGTTTGGTCGACTTTTTTATTTGATTCATCACTTTTGAAATGTCACATTACAATTGACACGGCGATGAATCTTATATTTGATACCTGCGACTGCTACGTGATGAATATCATACTTGTACTTGATGTTAGACAAGTTATATTCAGTCCATAGCATCAACGGTGACAAAAAGATATACACCATATGCATCTTACAAATTATATAATATATGTGTGTGTCTGATGAAAAATATCTGGAATATACTTTTCATATTAACACTGCATATGCTCCATGGTCCACCATTAGTCAAAATAGATTATTCGTTTTTATGTATTGATAAAAAAAAATCGATTTTATGCAAAACAGAAAAGTTGAGAATGATACATTAATCTGATTAACAGAAAAGTTGAGAATGATACATTAATCTGATTGTGCAATATTCCATTCAACGCAAACAAAGAATCATGTTTTTAACCGAACACTTTTTTATGAAGGGAAAAAAAAAAGGATAATTGTTGTTAACACATTTGAGAAGGCTGAAAAACACATGTAAATGACGAAATGTTCCGGCGGCAGTTAACTGCCGAATTATTAGAGAAACCGGCTGCAGTTAACTACCGAGGAAAACATCGGCAGTTAACTGCCGATGCGCTCCTGCTACAAATCTGGCAGAAGCGCTCTCTTATCCATTATTAATTACTCTCATTTTAGCCAAAAAAAATTCAAATCTCTTTCAAAATCTCTCTAAAAAAACCCAATCAAATCCTACCAAATTTATTCTACAAAATCACAAGTAAGTAATCATAAAGTTATTAGCTTTCATTTTAGTTGTTATAAATGTTTTTATTTTAGTTTTTGAGTAGGTTTAAATTAGTTTAGTTTTTGAGTAGATTTACATGTTATAATTCATTTTTAGAGTAGATGTTAGTTGATTAATTTAGTTAAAATATTTGCATGATGTTTATGTTATAATTTAGAATTTCAGGGTTATTCTTTATTTTGGTGTTATTTATTTATTTTTTTTATTTTAGTTTTTAAGTAGATTTACATGTAAGAGTATATGATTTATTTTAAGAGTAGATATAAGTTGAATAATTTTGTTATATTTTACATAATTTTTTTTTTTTTTTAGGGTAAAACATTTTAGAGTTATTTTTATGATTTTTAGGGTTTACGTATAAATTACACTCCAAGTGTTTGATCAAATGTTTGAATGAGTTTTTCATTGATTGTTTTCAATTTCTTATTGTGTAGATTTGAAACAATGGCCGGGTGGATCGACGTTCATGCACAATTCAACCACGGAGAACCTCAGAGGTTGAAGGTTCGGTGTCTTGGTGTAACGTTAAGAGGTCTCAATGATCAACTGAATGAATTCAACCAAGGAGTCAACCCCAGAGACACAAGGAGGGTGGAATACGTTTGGTATAAACGTCCAACGCACGACGAGGGGAGAATATCATTCACTTGAATGGAAAACAAAATGTCGCTTAACTCAGTTGGTAAGAACAATGCATAATATATGCAAAGGTTCGGTGTTTAAATCCCGACAAAGAAAACAACACTATGTGTATCTTAAACCAAAGTAAGTCATAGGACTCAAAATGTTATCATGTAACTAAATAAATATTAGAAAAATAGCATTTGATGCTTTTTTGATATGATTCAGATCTTATAAAGTTTTTTTTTAGAGAAGATCTTATAAAGTTGTGGATTGAAAATCCCTCGCGATGTGAGTGGCGCCAGATTTCATATACATAAGTATTGTTATTTTATTCATTCCGAAAAATGTACTCTATTTTCGGTTTAAGTAATCTAGAAAACTTTGTACCAAAAAAAATATTCTAGAAAACTTTAAGCCCTACTAGAATCGAATGTATTAAAATGCAACCTGAATATAAATGATAAACAACCAATGCTGACTAATATTTTAATGTCATGCACTATTGAAACAAATACAAAAAGATTACAGTCAGAAGCATATATGCCCCCCAATGAAAAATAGACATAGACGTGCTTTCAAATTGCTTGTGTTTAAATGTTGTATTAGGCTGCTGAACAAAAATAAAATAGAAGAGCTGAAACGGTTAAAATGGAATAAAAATCAGAGAAAAGAGAGTAATAATAATTTTTGGACAACTCTTTTATACTTATATGATATTTTTATCATCTTTTTTTTCTTTTCTTCTCTTTATTGTTTTTTACCAACAAGAAAAAAGAAAAAGAAAAGTGTCACAAAAGTTATTATTAAATGGTTGTACAAATATCGATACTCTAAAAATAAGTGTGATAATAACTTTTGGATTTGGATTTGCAGGTGTAACAAATTTCATAGTTAGTATAGCTCAATGACCTTAAATCAATATCGAAAACAAAAAAACCTATGTTCTAGAGTTATAAAAATTCAAAATTGACTTATTTTTTGCATTGTTCGATCTTGATCTAATAAATATTTGAGTCCGTCCATTCAAAGAATAAAGGGAATGCATGATAATGATTCTATTTCTTCTTTTTTATTTCTTCTCAAAATGGATTATTCTTCTTGGATATTACGTGTCAATGGGAAGTGTTCACCTTCTTTATATATCTATCACAAATTAATTTACAGATTCTTTAATATTTTAGGTGTCAACGGTAAATATTCATCTTCTTTAAATATCTATCACTAAATTAATTTACAAAAAATGAAGGGGGCATGACGAGCCTTTACTTTTTCCTACCGAAAATTTAAGTAGCTTGAAGTAAATGTGATATTGAATCGGAGGGCATCCATTAATCCATGTTTCACGGTAGTTAACTACACTGGAGTTTTTTTTTTTTTTTTTGAAGTTGCAAATGTGGAACGGTAGTTAACTACTGTCAAAAAGGTCAAACGATAGTAAACTACTGTTGAAGGGAAAAAAACATACACATGTGAGAAAAGCAAATTTCTCCTTTGAAACTCTAAATATTTTCCCCCCTCCTTGGTCCAGTATTATCATGAGCTTTCTACCTTAAAAAATGTTCTTCTCACTTCAAAATTTGCTCCATATTACCCCGAAAATATTAAAATGTCTCATTGACAATTAATTGCCGCTCATTAAATGAACAAATTATAGTTAATTGTCGCTGCGTTCTGGTTTATTCTAAAACAACAACAACAACCCTCACATTCACACAAACTAAAAAAACAAAAAGCACCCAGTACCCCCCAAACCAATTTCCATCCGGTGTCTTTCTTCAAAGTTAAGCAAGCTATAAAAAATATTACAAGTACATATTCATAATTCATTGTATTCACATTGTTAGTTTTATATGCTTTTAAAAAAAATGGTGGAAATGTTAGTGTTTAGAGTAGGATACATTATTGAAGTTTTGGGTAGTGTGTGATCTTATATATGCATGTTTTTCCTGTAAATGTTGTTTAGACTAGGTTTATGTTCAATGTGGTAGTTTAAAATTTAAAAAACACAATAAATCAATATTGTATATTTTGCACTCAAGATGTTTGATAAAATGCATGAACAAGTTTTTAATTGATTTTTTTTCATGTTTTTTGTTGTGTAGATGTCTGAGAACCCACATAAACACAATGAATGAATGTTGTGTAGATGTCTGAGAACTCTCTAGCGCAAAGAAAGGCAGGCTATGAATCCCATGCCTAAGAGGGGACGCAATCGAAGGAGTGGTTTTTGGAGGGGACCTCCCAGGGGTGCTTCCCAGAATATTGACCCTCCTCAAGACCAATATTATGTCACTGTGGAGCAATTTGTAATGCTATATTGAGGAGCACTACCATAATGAGGAGCTTGAGCAGCATAGCCCACTGACACCCCATCGACACCTGATATTTATTTTGGTTAACATATTCTTTAAGAGTAATGATATATAAACAACCATTATTGACAACTTTAAGATAACTTCTATTTTCTCTATTTCTATTGGTCAAAAATAATAGAAAAAGAAAAAAGAAGAGAGAGAATAAAAACATAATGTGAGTATGGGAGATAAAGTTGTCAAAAAGTTGTTGCAAATTGGTTGTACAAATATCATTTATCAGTCTTTATAGTTTGTATTTTGTTTAACCATTAACGCAAAAATATCACTAAGATTGACCAATCCAATTGTGAGACATAAGTCAATTCAACTATTTTCCCTCTCTTTTTGACATTTTTTTTATGTTTAAAAAAATGGTATAACTACGTGTTACATTTAAATTGATCAATATCACATGATATTATGTCACATCAATCCAAAACGAATATATTGATTCTATTTAGATTCGACATCGAAGCGATAAATCACTTTTTTCTTTTTCTTTTTTTATAAAAAGCACTATTTTTTTTGGGGACTATTTTTTGTTTTCCATTTTTTTTTTTTAAATTATAATTTTTCTAAACATGACCCCAATCTAAGAGTGGAGTCGGTCCGAATTAAATGTATCCGTTGGAAATATTAATAAAAAAAACAGCGTTTTGTTACCGTTAGAATTCACAGATATATGTCTTCCGCACCTATCTCTTCCAACACAACAATAACGTTAACATTCTCTTCTCTCTATTCTTTCTTTCTGCAACGAATCAAATCTCTCTTCGTTATCATCATTGTTTAATCTCATTTCATTCTTTTTCTTGTGATTATTACGATGGCTGAAACAAACAACACTCATCACATTGTTGAAATCCCAGTAGACCAAGAACATCATCAAAACAACAACAAAGCTTTGTTATGTTCTAACATGTTTGATGCAATCGACGACCACCCATTAACCGAAATCTCCGAATCACCCGGGCACCTCTTACTCTTGAAACTTTGGCAAAGAGAAGAAAATCTCTTTGCCAAACGCATTTCAAGAAAAGAAACAAGAATGGATTCAATTAAATCCGAACTTTTTCAACTCACTTCATTCTTCTTCATCTTTCATGGCTTTTTCCTAACACTCCTTTTCACTTCATGGCAAAAAGCCCACATGGATGGTGGAAGTTGTAAGATATGGTGGATACCATCATTGATTTCACTTTCAACTTCACTTGTGTTTGTGTTTTTGGTTCAAGTGAAATTGGTTAGCTATTGGAAAGTGTGGGAACAGTTACAAAGGGAGAGGAATGATAGCAGAGGTGTTGGGAGGTGTATTCAGGAATTGAGGATGAAAGGGGCTAGTTTTGATTTGTCTAAAGAGTTGCAAGTCAATGGGAAAAAGATGAAGAGTTCGAGTGTTGAGATTAAATGGAAAGTGGTTACTTGGTTTACTCGTTATTTGCTTACTGTTTGTCTTGTTTGTTTTACAGGTTTGGCTTTTCCTGCTTCCAAGTTTGTTCTATGTGGTTTGTGATTGAAGATTATGATGATGTTTGGATTTGTTTATTGTTAATGATGAGGTAATAAATGTCTGTCTTTCTTAATTTGTGTTATTTGGTTTTATGAGATTTATTTAGGTTTTTATGGTTACTTACTGTTGTTTTCAGCCTCTCTGCCAAAGGAATGAAGCAATGTTGGTCCGATTGATTTTGAATCAAGGGAATTGGGTTTTCCTGCACTTGGCTCGGCTCGATTGTTGATGAAGATTAGACCGTTGAGATCACGATGTGAGTCGTTGGATCTTGATCAAGCTAGTGATGGTGAAGACGGGAATTGTTGATTTAGATCAATGGACTTTGGATCATGGCTCCTTTTTACCTAATCAACAAGCATATCATGTTTCTTAAGTTAGTTATAACTAACTTGCTCCTTTTGTATTGGCTATATATATAAAGCCTTGTGAGTAGATTTAAGAGAGTTCAGTGGATGAATTCAGATCAAACTATTTAGCTAGAATTGAGTGCACATATCAGGATAGTGACATTGCTAGATTCAACCCTTTGACGGACGATCCTTGTAATTTCTATTATCGTATAGTGATATTGAAGTCGGATCCTGTCCCCCAGATGTAGGAGTTTTACTCTGAACTGGGTTACCAAATTCTTGTGTTCCTTCATTTTCTTTTGATTTATGTGCTTGCCCTTCTTCAAATAAATTGCATTTTTTAATTATCGCGTGTTCATCATTGATCGGGTGGATTAATCACAACAATTGATTTTAGTGAATCATGGACAAGTACCAAAAATGGCCTCAAAAGGTTTCAATGCAGATTAGCTATAGGATCAGGATGGATATGAAGCATAACATCTTACAGTGATAAATATCCTGTCATTGTGTCATTGAAGCAACACCTCTTGTGTGCTCTTGGTATCTGCTCAATTTTGGGAGCACTATCATTCATTTATAGGAACTCAATTCGTAGTCTATTACTTACTGTTCATTAAGCATCAAAATAAGGGTAAATTTTGTATTGAATTTTTTAACATTTTATCACAAGGTTGAGAACCTTGCTTTAAATGATAATTACACTCTTGGTCAAGGCCCACAAATAGTTCAAACTCACTTTTAAATCGATTTGCATTGTTCTCTTTTGTTAAGGTTAGTGTTCTTTTGTTTTCTCAGCCTCTACCAAGGGAATGAAGCATTGTTGGTCCGATTGATTCTGAAATTTTTATTTTATGAAATCACCATGAGTCATTTGATCTCTATTTAGATTGGCTAGCTGTAGTGAGTGACAATGAGAATTGTTGATTTTAGTGAAAACTGAAACATGGTCAAGTATTATGCAAATTGCCTCAGAAGTTTCTATGCAAACTATCTTTTGCAAGGATGAGACTGAAGCCTATTTTAAATCACTACATTTTGTAGAGAGAGAAATATGTAGAACAGTTGACAACACGAATGCATTCAATCCCTGACTAGAATTAAAAGTTTTTCAATTAAAAACAAAAACACTACAACAAGTGAAAGATGAATTCAGAAGCAATAGTGGTACAATCACTCATCTCATACAACTCTTAAATGTTGATATTACAATTACAACATTGACTCTGTTTAGAGCTAACCTTAACTAGCAGGAACTCATTTTCTGTGAAAGCTATTTAACTTAACCATCAAAGTTACATAGATCTTGTCACCCACTCCATCGACAAACCGATAGTATGTGTGCCTCCATTTCCTAATAAGAAACAAAGGACCACAAATCAACCAGAAACCTACTCCAAACCCAACTCCCATGCCTAGACACAATGACTCTCTTATAGAGTCATCACCTTCATTTCCTATATATGGCGTTGCAGTTTTACGATTTCCTTCTTCCGTAGCACAAAAAATAAGAGGAGCTCCGCATAATTTTGGATTGCCAATGTAGCTCGATGCATTAAAACTTTGAAGTTGAGTCCCTATTGGTATATATCCGTTAAAATTGTTGCAAGATAAGTTCAAATAACCCAAAAAGTTTAAGTAGGCCATGCCCTGAGGAATTTCACCACAAAACTTATTATTAGAGAGATCAAGAGACTCCATATTTTTCATGCCTCCAATCATCTCTGGTATTGTTCCAATCAAGTTATTGTGAGATAAGTTCAATGTTTGAACTTGAGCTAGTCGAAATAATTCTGGTGGCACTTCTCCTGACAAGCTATTGGCTGAAAGGTCAATAGTTCGGCTTTCTGGTCAAAGCTTGTACATGTAATCATGACCTTTTGTAAAGAACTCAATTGTAGAACTATACCAAGAAAATGTGTTTAAAGTAACCATATTAGTCAAGTTATAAACACACACTGGCATAGATCCTGAAAATTTGTTTTGTGCAAGGTCCAAATGTACCAAAGATGTGAGATTGAATAACAGTGTTGGAATAGTCCCTTCAAATTGGTTAGCTCTCAAAATAAGCAATCCTAAGTTTAGTGGCATCTTGATTGGTATGGTTCCAGAAAATTCATTTTCTCCCAAGTTAATGACTCGCAATTGTTTCAAATGAGAGAGGTGCACTAGAGCTTCACCAGATAGCTTATTACTCCACAAGTTGATGTATAGTAGATCTTCCAAATTCTTCCAACTACGTGGAATTGATCCTGAGAATGAGTTGTAAGAAAAATCAACTATTTGGGCAATTGGTGATAAGTTTGGGAGTCCTCCTGTGAGATTATTATGATCCAACTCGAAATTATGACAATTTAACGTTAGGTTTGATATGTCTCCAGTCAACGAATTGTTTGACAAACTAAGAGAATGTATTCCTCCTACAAAGCTCCAAAACATATTTCTATCAACTACTGAAATTCCTGAGTTCGATAAGCTGAGAGATTGTAGAGACTTTTGTGTATATATCCAAGATGGAAAATTTGGACCTTGATTTGTATTCTCCATGTAAAGTGTATGGAGTTGAAAAGGAGGAATCCATTCCGAATCGAATTGGAATACAACATTTAATCTTCCCAAGTCAAGTGAACTTAAACAAAAGAGTTTGGAAAAGGTTAGTTTTGATATTTCACCTGAGAAATTATTAGAGGCAATAGATAAGTAAGACAAGGATGAGAGGTTTCCTAGAGTTGAAGGAATGGAACCACTAAACATGTTCTTGGAAAGATCAAGATATTGAATATTTGGTAGTTGACCTATTCCATTTGGAATTGATCCTTGTAGTTGGTTATTTTCAAGATTAAGGTGTCTCAAATTTTGAAGGTTTAGCAAGCTTGAAGGTATATTGCCATGTATATTGAGAAACGAAAGGCCAAGATAGGTGATATCTTTGGTGAGGTTAAAAAACCCATTAGGTAACTGAGAGCTGATGTTGTTTCTAGAAAGATCAAGAGTTACAAGTGAAGACAAATTCAAATACTCAAGAGATGAGTTGATCATGAAGTTGTTTAGGTTACAATCAATCATATGTAATTCTAATAGTGAAGGAAGTGTAGCCACTTCTTGAAGCCAATTGGTTTCCTTACGAAGATCGATTCCACTAAGGTTGAGATATTTCAACAAAGAAAGTGGAGAAAGCCAATGAAGATTATCCATGTGAAGAGTACCAAAGCTGAGGGTGGATAAGTCAAGGTAGACAAGTTTGGATGAATGTGTGATGTTGTGTGGAATGGTTGGAATACTTATCGAATCAAAATCATTATCGCTCAAGTCCAAGTAACTAAGAAACTCAAGTTCTAGGATAGAAAAGTTGATCTCACCTTTCAAATATTGATTACTAAGGTCAAGCTCCGTAACTCTGCCAGTAATGTTGTCACATTGGACTCCTTTCCATGCACAACAATCTTTTCTGGTTGACCACGTTGAAATCAGACCAAGACTATCATTGATTCTTTGGTTGAAGGTTAACAGTGTCTCTCGATCTTTCTCATTGCATGAAACCAATGTGTGATGGCTGCACATGCTTTTGTGGAATGTGGTTATAGATAAAAGTAGAAGCAAAAGAAGCAACAATTGCGAAGTAAGAATGGTCATCGTGAATGATTATTTGGATTAAAAAAGATGTAATTCAAATGGGAGTATGATTTGTTACGAGATTGTAGTTGTTTATATAAGATGTTGGCTTATGGAAAGCTTGAAAAAAGAAATAGCTCCAAAAGGGATAAATTGAAAAAAGCTTGATAACAAAGTATGTGGACAATAGTTTAACCGTATCAATTGATGCAAATGGGGCCTGATTGTTGGAAAAATTAAATAGCTCCAAACAAGAAGACTTTAAAAAAGCAGGGAAGACTTGGAATTGTAGAATTTATATGAATCAATGTTTTAAACTTGGTGCGAAAATATTTGAACTTTATTACGATTGCTAAATGTTTAATTTATAATATTTTATGGACAACAATTTTGTTATTTGTCCTATCCGGTTGCAGAACAGAGAATAGTAGTGGTAGTTATCTGGTAGAAGAGGATTTGACGCGGTGGAGAATGGTACCTGCAAGCACGTTACCACTCCTACGCTCAAGTCTGTAAGAGAAAGAGGTGGATCTTATGCTAAAAAGGCGGTGAATGATGATATAGCATAGATTTGGTAAAACTAAATTTCAACTTTGTCATTCAAAATTAACGAAGTAATACAAATTGAATAATATAGAAGTTTTGAGAATAACCGTGTGAATCAGATTGCGCTAGACTATAAGGAACTTCTAATAATAAACCTGACATAATTTTTTCTGAAGAAAGAAAATAAAGTTACAGCACATGTCAATTTTACCATTGTAATAACATTTTTGGTGACATGAAATTTGTAGTTTTGTATTTCCGGCAAATGGTACATTGACTGCTGTTAAAATTTGAAGTTCTAACATTGCTATTTATGTCATGCTCAAGTAAAGTTTAAAGCAAATTTTAATATACTAGACCTTTTTTGTCTGCATATGGAGCCTTTTTGTTTAATAAATCTATTGAAAAGTAGTTTTTTTGGGCGAACCTAAAGTGAGGGTTTTAGTAGTCTTACTCGAGTCGGCCCTGACCATGCCTTTATTTTCTACATTTCAATATATCTATCAATTTGTTACTGTCTATTTTTCTTTTTTTGAAAAGTGAATCACATTTTCTTATTGTTAACTAATGGTGAGAATATGTGAAAAGTAGTCAAATTCTGAAACTTTTCTTCATAATTTTTCTTCTTTTCCTCAGAAGGAGAGGAATGATAGTAGAGGTGTTGGGAGGTATAGTCAGGAATTGAGGATGAAGGGGCTAGCTTTGATTTGTCTTGAGTTGCAAGCGAATGGGAAGAGGATGAAGAGTTCGAGTGTTGAGATTAAATGGAAGGTGGTTACTTGGTTTAATCGCTATTTTCTTACTGTTTGTCTTGTTTGTTTTACAGGGTTGGTTTTTCCTGCTTCCAAGTTTGTTCTATGTGGTTTGTGATGAAGATTATGATGATGATGCTTGGATTTGTTGATTGTAAATGATGAGGTAAAAAAAAGCCTTTTTTTTTACTCAGGTAAAAAAAGTCCTGTCTTTCTTAATTTGTTTGAGTTTAATGGATATGCTCGGTCAATGTTTCTACATGTCATATCATTAAAGTGGGTGATTTGGCGGAGTACACGGTTGTTGGTTGTTATCGGATGACAGTGTATTTTCTCTTGTGTTATTTATTTAGTTTATTATGGTTTCTGTTTATTGAATTTTCAGCTTTTGCAAAGGGAATGAAGCAATGTTGGTCCAATTGATTAGACAACCCTTTTGAATCAAGGGGATTAGGGTTTTCTGGCACTTGGCTCGGCTCAATTGTTGATGAAGATTGGACTGTTGAGATTATGAGTTTTTGAGTTTTGTAAGATTGTGATATGAGTCATTTGATCTAGATCTAACTATCCGCGGTGATGATGGGAATTTTTTATGTTGATCAAAGTTCTTTGGATCATGGCTCAGCTCATCCCTTTTTACCTAATCAACAAGCATATCCCGTTTGTTATAACTAACTTACTCCTTTTGTATTGGCTATATATATAAAGCCTTGTGAATATATTTGAGAGTTAAGTGGATGAATTCACAACAAACAGTTCAGCTAGAATTGAGTGCACATATCAGAAGAGGAAAAATTAATTTGTGAGAGGTGTCATGGCTAGATCTCATCAAGATTCATGATACCTTTGATGGATGATCCTTGTAATTTCACTTATTATATAGTAATCTTCAAGTCGGACTCCGTCCCCCAGATGTAGGAGTTTTACTCTAAAGTTAAACTGAGTTACCAAATTTTTGTGCTCATCTTGAATTATCTTTCATTCATTAGTTTAGCTTTAGCCTTTGTTCAAATAAATTGCTTTCAGCAATTATCGTGTGTTCATCATTGAACTGATCATTTACTCATTACTCATGAGTCATGACAGTTAATTTTAGTGCATCATGGACAAATACAAAAAATGGCCTCAGAGGTTTCAATGCTAATTACAAATTTAGCAAGGATTGGAATGAAGTATAAGTTATACATGACAAAATCAACACGGTTTCAAGTTGCAACTCAGAAGGTTTTTCCTTACGATTGTGTCATTGTGAGTTGTGACTACTAATTATATATACTGCAAGAGTATAATACGTTGCAGTGCTATATTTCTTCACTAAATCTTCAATCTTGAACCATTGGGATATCTTATCTTATGAAATAAAAGCTATCATTCATTTACGGAACTCAATTCGTAGTCTATTAATGACTAAGTACCAAAATAATATGAAACTTGGGCATAGTTTTGTATTGAATTTTTTAACATTTTATCACAAGGCTGAGATTCTTGCTTCAAATGATAATCACACTCTTGGTAGAGGCCACAAGTAGTTCAAACTCACTTTCAAATCGATTTGCTTTGTTATGGTTAGTGTTCTCTTGTTTTCTCAGCCAGGGAATGAAGCATAGCTGGTCTGAGCTTTCGATTTAATGAAATCACGATACGAGTCATTTGATCTCTATTGTAGATTCGCTGGCTGGAATTGTTGATTTTAGTGAAACATGGACAAGTATTATAACAAATGACCTCAGAGCTTCAATGCAGACTACAAATTTTGCAACAATATGGGTATGAAGCATTATGACGCAAGAAAGGCTATGTGGTGCAGACATTGACGAAGAAAATCCTTCTTTAATATACCCATATAATAGAGTAGTGCCCGCAAGTTCTAATACAACTTATTTTAGATATGACAATTTTAGTTTTTTCTTTTCTACTGCATATCATATCTTATTCTGCAACCATCTGCATAAAGCATAATCTAATATAGAGAGATAATAGAAAGAAGTAATCCACTCTCTCCACAAAACCCATAACATGAGCAAGATTGTCCAAAATCACTAAATTTTGTACAATAATTACGGACAGGTATATATGGAACAGTTGACAACATGAATGCATTCATTCCCGGACTAGTATCAAAAGTTTTCCAATTAACAAAAACCAGCAGGAACTCGATTTTAGTGAAAACTATTTAACTTTACCATCAAAGTTACATAGAGCTTGCCACCCACTCCATCGATAAACCGATAGTATGCATGCCCCATTTCCTAATAAGAAACAAAGGACCGCAAATCAACCAGAAACCTACTCCAAATCCAACTCCCATGCCTAGGTACAATGATTCTCAATGAACTCTATCAAATTCAGAGCAACCCAACAGAAAATTCATAAAATATCAACTACTATATAACAGAAAAATCATTAGCTTTCTTTACAAAAGTAAAAAGAAACTATAAACAAGAAAAATTTCCACAGCTCATTCCAAGGCGGAAACATAACAGACTGACATTAATCTCAATTGTGCACATGTAAATTTCTAATATCACTATACCAGCCACTGTGACAATAAGAAACATAATAAGCGGATGCATAATCAGCTGCAACTTTCTCATTAACTTATGAACCACGTATAAAACAAAAAAATTATATTAAAAAGGGTACTATTATACGATTAAAACACGTAAAAGAAATTAAAAGGAATAGCATAAACTAGATTCATAGTTCACCAGACAAGATTACCTCATTCAATTGCAATCTTGTTAAAACTTACAAAGGAACAGAACCAAGTGAAAACCAAAGTAAGAATTATAATGAACAATCACATGTTCCAATTAAACAGTCAAAGCATAATACGCAAAAGAGTGCTTCTTCTTCAATCTCCAAATCCATAAAGGATTCTTCCCTGTCTCTTGAGAGCATAAACAAGATATTTTAATGGTGTGCAGAACTACGGTGTCTTATCTGCTATCAAATGTAACAACTAACAATTACAGTTTCAATGTCTTTTTAGCTATATATCTCCAAAAAGGCTACATGAAAATAATTAGAATGGACCTTCAATTAGAACTATTACCCTTTAAATCTTACTAATTTGTGTCATGTACAAAACAATTTAGAATTTTTGATGTGTTTATTATTAATGTTGTGTAGAAGCTGCATCAAGAACAAGTCAAACTGTTGGCCCTTTAATACATACTCCATCTACACAGATTCTGCAATTAACCAAATGCACCAGGGCAAATGACAGCACCCGGACTACTCAGAATGTTCATCGGCCGTCATGCCTACCTCACGTCGTGTTATCACTCACCAATCTCTAATCTCATCCTACGGCTAATAAGAACATGTTAATCAGTCTTTCTTTACCAGTTTATGTTATACATTTCATTGTTTGCGTTGAGTTAAGAGATAAGAATCACGAATGGTTAAAAGATTGATCTTAGAAATGGTGGTTGGGCCTAACACAACCCCACAAAACCGGCTTGTGAGGTGAGAATTGCCCTCATCTCCAATCCGACGTGGGACTCTTAACAATTGAAGCAGCATGCACTTTGGAATTGCTGATAGTATTGCAAAGCCAATAAAATTTGATGAATTAAATTTACAAAGGATCAAAAACGAACAATTGGCATTAAATTGAATTGAATTCTCTATTTCTAGCTTCTCATAGTTGTGTAACAGAATCCTATAATGCTTTAGTCCTCTTTACAAAATTGAAACTAATTTCAATAGTTATCAAATGCAGATCAACATGACAAAAAATTCATATAATATCAGGCATAATTTATTGCAAGGCAGAAACATAACAAGTGACATTAATTTCATTATAAGGAACAATCACATTAATCCATTGTGCACAAAACATGAATCTCTAAGAAATTTAATAAGTGAGCAAATTATAAACTTATAAGAAATAAAAAGAACATAAAAGTAGAATCATAATTCACTGGAAAAGATTAATTCATTAGACTCAAATCTTGTTAAAACTTACAAAGGAACAATCTAAATAAGCATTATAAGGAACAATCACATGTCCAAATTACACAGTAAAAGCATAAAACAGAATAGAGTGATTCTTCATATTCAACCTCCGAATCCATAGAGGGTTCTACCCTGCCTCTTCAAGGCATAGACAACATCCATGGCGGTGACAGTCTTTCGCCTAGCGTGCTCAGTGTATGTAACAGCATCACGGATGACATTCTCCAAGAAGATCTTCAAGACACCTCTTGTTTCTTCATAGATCAATCCACTGATTCTCTTAACACCGCCTCTTCTCGCCAATCGACGAATAGCAGGCTTGGTGATACCCTGGATGTTGTCACGAAGAACCTTTCTATGCCTCTTTGCACCTCCCTTTCCTAATCCCTTACCTCCCTTTCCACGGCCTGACATTTTCGCGAGAAAATTTGAGATCTAGGGTTTTGAAATTGTAATTTGAATTTCAAGTGTGAATATTGGAGAATGAGATTCGGGTATTTATCATATCACAGATTCAGAGCGGGAACTACAAGAAGCAAATGAGTTTTTCGAGTTTTGTTCTCCGTCGTTGGATTCGAAGTAATCCACGGTTTAAACTCTCGATCCGTGCGTATCGTGCAGATGAATAGTGAACGTCGATAAGCCATATTTTGACGGTCCGATTTCGTTTTGTTCACTTGTGCGGATAAGCGCTTCTGTTGTCCTATTTTTTGTGTTTTCTTTGGTCAAAGTGTCAAACGAAATCCTTTTTTTTATTGTTTTCTAAATCAACCAGCAAGTAGGGGTACCATTCAACAATGTGAAGAATGAAAATATTTTTATTGGTAGTTACAATATGTTTGTTTTGAACGAGAGCTGCAAATCGTTCCTAAATTGGAAGTTACAATTGTTCGTAGGATCGAGAGTTAAGATGCAAAATCCACTCAACATTCATAAACACACTCAAGAAAAAAACACACTTAAACCCTTTTGAGGACACTCAACATTCAAAGTGTCAGAAAACTTGTTGATAGTAATTCATTCAAAAATGAAAATATTCAGGACACATTTAAAATGCCATAAATGGGACATGAGTGTTTAAGAGTATTACAATACAAATCGTATGAAACAAAAAAAATCAAAACACAAAAATTCATCATTACACCCTTCTCCAACGTGCGACTTGATACTAAGTCATCAGCTCTATTTCATCGACAATCTACTACAGAGTACCATATAGATCATTGTATGTGATACCATTTTCCATCTCATCCAAGCAAATGGCCCTACTGTATCCATAGTATCCAGTGGCGGAGCCAGGATTATTATAAAGTCTGGGCAAAAAAAAATTGCAACACATTTATAAGGGTTTACATAAGAAATTGCAAGCAAATAATCAAAAATCCAAAGAAATTGCCCAATTTATAGGGATTTACATAAGAAATCGTCGGGCCTTAGAACCGCCACTGATAGTATCCCTTGCATGCTCCTATTATATCAAAACCTCAACATTTGACGGCTTAGGTGGTTCTCCCTCGACTAGAGCCACTAGTTTGGGATGAGCTACAATTTTTCAATTATTTAAACCATACAACTACAATTTTTTAATATTCATACAACTCATCCAAAACTCTAAAATGGATCCTACAAAACCCCACAATATACATCACAATTATATTTTGCATTAAAATCGAAATTTAATTTTATATGCACAAAAACATTGTTGCTTTGCAAGGGAACCGTTGTCATGCCAAAATGTTAAATATCCTTACTCCTATGACACCTTTGGATTAAGTGAAGACACTCTAATTCTAATTGCCAGCCAATAATGGTGCTCTTATGTGTTCACCTAAAGGCAAAAAACTGTCCTAGTATTATTATTGGAGTGTAATATTGTTTAAATAATACATAAAAGAAAGTTTTGTCTTTTGTAAAAAAAAGAAAGTTTTGTCTTAAAAATAGAAGTCAAGCACTTGTCAAAATTATAATTACACTACTTTCTATGCAAAAATTACTTTTTTTAACTTCTTACACTATGTCTTAAAGGCAACTGTTGACGTTTCTTTTTAACATAATCAGACTTCATTTCATTTTCTAAAGTCTTAAATAAGGTATTAAAAATTAGGCTTAATTGCAGTTTTAGCCTCCTATTTTTTCCAAAATTGCGATTTTGCCCCCCTAAGAAAAAAAACTACAAAACAGTCCCCTAAGTTTTGCAACTATAGCAGTTTTGGCCCCCCAAGGCCAAAAAAAAAAAAAACACGTGGCACCTCACTGAGGGTGTCACGTCAGCGTAGACCGAGTCAATATCAGCTTTGGGGGCCAAAACTGCCACAGGTGCAAAAC
>Ga0315914_1004757_pt1 | contig 20136 bp, 4 predicted proteins | sample MpolenodulesMG_FD_203920 | JGI IMG/M metagenome (GOLD analysis project Ga0315914, IMG submission 203920) | Medicago polymorpha root nodule microbial communities from Los Angeles, California, United States - elongated nodules | ecosystem: Host-associated > Plants > Roots > Nodule | place: USA... | reverse complement strand
TTCTTTCCAAGTTCCCCAGTCAAAAACTGGTTGTTCCGGCAAACATTAATTTTGCAGCTGCCAACATCTAAAATTCTTATATATGCACTCTGTTATTATATATCTTAAAGGTAAGGTAAATTACTGGTTGGTATAGACTTGTACCATTAGTTTTAGCATCCCAATTTCCAACTGTAATACACTTTGTTCATTGTTACCAACTAACTTATTTCTTCTTTTTTATTTTTAATTTATTGCTTTTGACTTTAAATGTAATTTTTACATTCAAATTTATTGTTCAATTCATTTTAAGTGAAAGTATCCAAATATAAATCACTTCACATACAATTAACATTTAACTAAAATAAATTTTACAAAATCAATTCATTCAAAAATATTTTTTATCAACGCAAAACCAAACACGCTTAATTGAACTAGAAAAAAAAAATGTATGCAGCAGTGAATAGGATAAACTATAACAAGAACAAGTTGTATCCTTTCAGAAACTATGCATCTACCTAGAGTTTCCCCAATAGCTTATCTCCACCGAATTTACTTTACATATTTCATTTTCATGTGCTCTTCAAAGCATCCATTAGCAATACAGAATGACAAGGAGATTAAAATGATTCTTCTTATGATGATTGCTATTTGGAGATTAAAATGAATTGTCCCTATAGAAGGGCAAGGAGCCAACGTGAGTGTCAAGCAATAAAACAAATCTATTTGTATAATTGAAATTTTGGAAGCATCTTCAAATTTGTTTCATTTTATTTTTTACTCCATGTGTAACGGGTTAAAACATAGGTAAACCTAATAAATCTGCACACATAACTTGACTTCTTAATTAACAACGTACAATATCTCCTGTTTATTCTCAAAAGGAAGCATCCTCTATACATAATTATATATTTTATTGCATATATATTTCTCAGAATAATCATTAATATATAGAACACTACTTGGGAGTACATTGTAGGAATTTTGGGCAGGGCATAATGTTATATAATTTAATAGGATAAACGTTCGTGTGACCTTGAGATATGAAAGGATACAACTTGTTCTTGTTAATGTTTTTGACAACTCATGGTGATTCTTGGATGATATTACTAAGAAATTTCACAAAGTTATCAAAGGAACCTCACTCAAGGACCAAAATGAATTAATGTACAAACAGTATAGTCAGCTTGAATGTAGTAATAATACTAGTTTATGTACGTGACAATAGTTTAAAAAATAGTACTATAGTTAAAGACATTGATGTTGTGAATTTGAAGGAAATGAAGTGAATCCCAGCTAGCATAGTTATTAGTACAGCTGCCCGTGTGAGTTTTGGAATTTGAAAGCATATCGCATGTTGTGGCGTTTTATTCTATCCATGTACAATCTGTGTGCTTACTCAAATTCAATTCATTATTTAAGAATGCATGACATGTTAATAGTACTTTACTTTTAGTAATAATTACTTACTATTAGAGGATTGAAAGTGGATAGTAGTAGTAGGAAGAGTAATCTTTAAAAAAGATGATTGAAATCTTTACAAATTTTATACAAGATTATAAACAAATGTGTTTATAAGTAGGGTAATCCTCACCACAAAAGTCGGTTTTTGGGTTTTGTTATGTTCAACCATGATTTTTAAGATGATATCAAAGTCTCTCCATTAAGATCCATTGTGTCACTTACTATCAAGTCTCCGCTATCGGGCCGCCCACTATTTATGTCTAAGAACCAAGCCCAATAGTGTTGGCTGTGATGTTGTGTGTTAAAGAGTTTTACATCGGACAAAAGATGGCATGAACATGTGTTTATATGTGGGGACAATCCTCACCTCATAAGCTGGTTTTGTAAGATTGTGTTAAGTCCAACCACGATTTCTAAAATAATATCGGTGTTTATCAAATTCAAGAGTCAACTACCTATCCACACATAATTACTTCTTATCTTTTTTTTCTCTTTACTCTCTAACCAACCAAAAAAGCTGTTAGTTTCTGTGCTTGACTCTCATGTTTGAACATTGTCCTGATTTTATCAGTTTTGGGACCCCCAGTTTTTGTTTTAGTAGCTGCTACACATTCTGGTTATGCCTGTACACTAGTGAATGCTGTTGTTGACCGTAGTCACAAGACCGGTGACAAAAGAGAGAAAAACATAATATAACATTAATTCAATTCCTATTTATAACAAGAAAAAGTTACGTACAATTCTTTCAACAAAAAAAAAAATTACTTACAATTACAATGTTTTATTGCTAAGAAAAGTACACAAGACTAATCACTTATCTTTGTAAAAAAAAAAAAACTAATATCCCATGAACAATTGGACACAAATAGATGAGTATTCAAACTCCTAATTACCTTTTAAAGTGTTTCAGTCTCTTACTATTCGGTCGAACAAAGTCAAATCTATTAGCCTGTTCGGAACAACATCCAAAAGGCATCAAACACGCGTATAGACAGAAGCTTGGAATTCTACATTCACAAAATTTCACATTCATGGCACATGGGGGCTCAAGAAATGTGAGGCAAACACAAATCCAAACAAATATTGTGTCATGTTTGAGAATTGACATGCCCTTAAACCCATCAGCCTTAACTAGTCGACTACTGTTTGGTACACCATCTCCGGTGGAGTTGCATCCCGTCATCACTATAGTATTAGCGGGAGTTTGATATCACAGTGGATTTGTTAAAATCAAAATGTTGGATCTAAGGAAAAGGATCAGCAGAAGGACTTGTGGCACCTGCCAAGTCACTGAATTGGCGCAACCCAAAGAAAGTCTCGATATAATAATTAATAGAATATACTATTCAACAAGCGTGACTTGCCCTATTTTAACTTATATCACAGAGCAAGTACTGGCTCAAAAAAAAGGCTCTTCACAATATTAGGACTTTTGGAATGTGTTTATTTAAAACGTAGGTCCATGTATGTCTCCAAAAATAATTACACGTTTTTCATTTTCCCAAATAAATTCTTAGACCGTTACTCTCCACAGACATTTGTTTTATCTTACCCAAGTTATGCATACCACTTTCAATCAACTTGAGTTTAATTTAGCTATAGGCTTTTGAGCTAATTTTTTCCTTCTATTGTCCACCAATTAATCTATTCACCACTTTTTATTTTCAACTAGATCTAATTAAAACTCAAAAGAGATACAATGTTGGGTATAACAAGTGGACGGTAAAAAAAATGGAAAAAGTGGACGGTTGTATTGACCAGATTAGTAGATTAGTCGTTCCTTGAATAAGATAACATTGCAGTAATTTTGTAATTTTATTAACAAATTTACAATGACAGCAAAATTAAGGATAAACATGATAGGTTCTTTTTATTCTGATCTGACATTGGGAAATGAGTATAGACATTAAATAAACAAGAACAAATAATCAAATTGACTTAGGTTTAGATATTATCATAGCCAATAAGATGTAAGCAGTTGCTAACAAAATGGGAGACCAAAACGGGGATCATGCCAAATCCAACAGTTTTTTACTCTCCAAGAATTTGCTGATCAACTGTGTTTGACTGGTCCATGTTAAAAAGCCATTCATCACTGAGAATCAGCCACGTGTGATAACCCTATTAGGCTAAGTAGTGCTTGAAAAATGTTGAATCACGTGAGTGACAACTATGTCCTTTGCTAGCTACAAAAGAAAATTAATAAAAATAAAATATTGCAAGTACCCTTTGTGTCCTTTTCTGTATGTTAGATCAGGCTTTTTTCTAATTCCTGGTCATGAGTGAGGACCGAGTAATTCCACTTCTAAACATTGATTCTAGCCTACAAGACTATGACCTATTTATGGGACATTTGAAAGAAAAAAATTATTTTTATTCATGAAAAAAATGCATGATAATGATTATTTTCATTGAGTTTTGGTGGCTCCATTTATGTTTCTCCCCATGATTGGCAAAATAGAATTCGGATGCAAAAGTTGTTTAGTGTCTAGTTATAAGGAATATTTAATTGATGTTTGGAGAAGTTTTGGTGTGACTTCAATTTTGTTTAGTATTTTTGGTTTCATTTTTTAAAGTGTCAAGATTGATTTTAACATGTTTGTATGTCTATAGGTATAATTGAGTTTTTCTCATGAATTTATGTTAACGTAGCGTTGAGATTTAAAAATAAACCATTTTACATTGAATTCAATTTCAACTAAAATAAATTTTAGAAATTTGATTTATTCAAAATGAAAATTTTCACCACGAAACTAAACATATTTTTCACCTTCAATCCAAATATGTAAATTTAGATTAGATAATACTTCATTCGTTCCTAATTACGTCACGTGAATCATTCACATACGATATCCAACATGTGTTTAGGAACTAATCGTGCATTACCGTAACTAAATATAACAGTATTATCACGGTAGCGCGTGACCATTGCGAAAGCACGGGTATTATTCTAGTTTACTGTAAAAATTGGATACAGAAATCACATTAGAATTAAGTTACAATTAACCCTCAATCACGTGGTGACTGTTAGTCTAGTACTAACTTTGATCAATCATGTCGCCAGCTCATTCCCATTGCTTGTTTGTTAAAAATAATAGTAATAACTAATAATAGTAATGGAGTCAAAGCAAAGTTGGGTCAATTAGCATAGCTGTGCTCTGCATGCATGCCATTGCCGCTCCTCTCTGTAACTGTGACTCTGCCACTGTGCCACTTTTTTTTTTACTCTTCAAACTTGAATGAAAATAGTATTTTGACCCTTCTTCTTAAATGTCACTGCTGTTGCTTTCTGTGCCACAAATGATAGTAACACTTTTCTTTGGTTGGTTATGCAGCAAGCCAGCATGACCATATCTGTAGTATTTTGAAAATTACACACATTGGTTAATTTGGTGGTAAAATTATTGAAAGTGACCAATTACACATATATTTTGATTTTTAATCATCAATATATTTTGATTTACTCTTTAACAATTATTGGTGACCGACAAACTCCACATCTTGCCAATAGAACCATAGAAAGATAATGCATGCATGTCTTGTTTGTTATACTTGGAATTGGATATTGAGAATGTGAAGACATACTAGAAGTACAAGTTCTTGGAATCTTTCCAGAACTTTGTATATTTGCAATAACATGAAAAACAAGGGAATGGCCTAAAAAGGAGAGCTATGCATTGCATTGCATTGCATTTGTATTTGCCAGTTACCACTACACTACCATGGGATGGGATGGGATGGGATTTGCATACACCACACTATCTATGGGATGGGATGTGATGGGATGTGAAAAACAAAAATGAATACAGAATTCTTTGGCAGTTTCCTTCACTTGTGTCCAAGGGGAGAGCAGCAAGATAACTGGAGAGACAGTACATGTATGTTGAAGATTGACCGTCATTCAATGCCAAATCAACATATGCCATGACAAAACATCATATCATGGCATCTAAATAATACTCAATCTGTCTCATACTCATTCATCTATAATTGTAAATAAATAAAAAAAAATAAAAATTGCATGCTTTAATAATTTATAGATTTAAATGTAGTTTTGACCATCCAAGTTTCACCGATTGTTTGATTTTGATCCTAAATTTCACAAATGTTTGATTTTGACCCCACAAATATAGAACCTAAGTCGCTAAGTCTCAATTGGGAAGTCGTTTCAGGGATCTCGATCGGCATCTACATGGTGGAAATACATATTCTAGTTAGGGTCTAATGTGGGGTTTGCCTCATACTAGTTTTTAGAAGGGGTTATAACGGTAGTCGTTGATAATTAAGGGACATAATTACCTATTTTGCCTATATAATTTAAGGCATTTATTGACTTGTTTGACAAGAAATCTAGGGATAATCCATCAATTTAATGTAAATATTATATAGCTTGATCATAAATGAAATTTCATGAACTATAACCTTTTTCAAACACTTTTTTGTAGTATTGAAGGGAGGTGAATGAAGAGCCAAGCAAAAAAGGACAAGAAGATTGAGTTCGTGCAATTCGCTAGGCGAGAAGAAGCAAAAGCTTAGCAAATTGTCTCAGAGATTGAAGTCTTGAAACATGGCACCGTTTGCTATGACGATTTTCAATTCGTCTAGCAAATTCTAGAGATTTAGTGACCCACGTGGATGAGCTAGCAAAGAGTCTAGGGATGAAGAAATCACAATTTCGCCAAGCGAACTGTCACTTTCAAGAAACTATATAAAGAGAAACTCTCTCGCAATTTAGACCATTCTATCACTTGGAGAAGGAGAAAAACGTAGGGAGAAGAGTGAGGAGTTAGATCAACATTAAGCTGGAGCATTGAAACTTTAAGATTAAGTGCTTCATGCAACATAGCTTCATTCTATCTCTTTATTGTAAATTATCATGATAATGTGTAACTAATTGAGATTAGGTGTAGTTGGTTATGATTTCAATGTTAATACTTGATTTATCTGGTTATATATAAATTTCCTTTCATTATATCGATGTTTATATTCATACACTTGATGTTTTTCCAACGTTAAGCTCCAACTATGATCATTTGATTTAGAAAGTGGTAGACACAAACTTTGTACTTGGATCCTCTTCTTCCCCTCATTCTCATTCTCAATCCTTCTTCAATTTGTGTTTATGTCTCACTTGATCTTCATTCTCTCTCTTGATCTCATTTATTTTATTTTCTCTCTCTCTTGATCTTCTCTCTAAAATTTAGAGAGAGATAGATATAACTTGGTGAAGGAGGGAGAAGGAGAGAATGAAAGGAATGAAATGATCCAAATTCATAGACTTTTATCTAATGGACAGAGAATAAGAACATTTTCATATGCTAGTTGCGAGATATATAGCTAGGTTTACAATTACACACATTATCACAATGTAGTGCTATTTTATCAATTAACTAAGTGAGGTATTAGAAGTTAAAGGATAAAATAGTTCTCTCGTTATCTACAAGAGCTCGAGATGTATGGTGAGCAATATGTGAAGTTATAACTACAACACTACGAGTATATAATTGATAATGAAAGACATTAGAGGATTAACTAATGAAACTTAATCTCAATGTAGTTTTCTCATCTTGATATTTTTCACTACTTGCATTTTGTTACCTAAACAAACATCTTTTTACAAACCCTTAACATAAAATATTGAAAACTGTAGAAGGATTCAAAATTTAACAAGTTTTTTTGGATCGATAATCTATAATAGAGGTGGAGGAAACACATGAAATGAGGGTTTCAACTGTGTAGACGATTTTAAATTTTTTCTTTAACAAGCATTAACACTTAGATTTTTTTAGTAAACCTTTTAAGAAGTTGTCTATACTAGAGTAAATTCTTTATCAAATCATTCAAATTTATTTCATACACGAGAGATAAGGTGAAGTTGAACCATGAAGAACTTGTCTTAAACAAACAAACAAAATAGATGGTGAATGAAAGGTGAAGAGATAAAAAAAAATGACACAATATGTTTATATTGTTTCGCTATCCAAATTAATAGCTAGTCCAGTATACCCCTATCATTCATTTTGCATTCTACTCTAGAAGGACTTAATCCATTATAATCCATTGATTACATTCTTCATAGTATTTTCCGCTGTCGTAGGCTATACTCTAAATTCCACAAAGCATTGATATTTTCTAAGTCCTTACCAACTCAACATACTCGCTTCGCCAAGCATGAGGAGTTTCCATCATAGATCATGACTTAGACAATTTTACTTTGCCTTCTCATACCCATGAGGTACAAATGTTTAATGTCTCTTCGGACGACCTTGTTGAATAAGGGTGTTGCCACAACTAGGGGTTGTACAATAAATGATAACATGATCTAATTACTCACTTTGAGAGGATTTATCATGATTTTTCTATATCATGTTCTTTGATTTTTATTGATTATGTATTTATTCTTCTTTTGATTTTTCCTTGATTGGTCAAGAGGAGATGATAAAAGACGCGATGATCCAAAATGTTTGAATAGTTTCCCTTTTATATTTAAGTTTGTGGTTAACTGTGTCTAAATGTTATGTGGTTGGCTTTGTGGCCATTCAAGCATTTCTCAACAGTCAATTGAAAAAGAGAAATAATTAGATGGTCACAATACATGGTAAAAATATATATTTGGATACACATAAAAAATACATATAATTTTTTCTTTTTTTTTTGTCCAACTGGTATGCCTAATGTTAAATTAACACATGAGGGTGTTTAAACATTTTTTTTTGAGGGAATAAAAAAAAAAGCCCGAGAACATGACTAATGTGTGATTTCAATGCGATTTCAAAAGTTAAAGATGTGAAAGTATGGTGACCATGCAAAACTTCCTCCAAAATAAAATCAGTTTATTTGAGGGACGTCGTTGATCTTACCTTTTGCGTAATCGCGGAGACTCGTCATGATTGTTGAAATTGTTTGTAGTTTGTTATTTGTCCCACATTACTTAGATTTCCCGATTGTTGAGTGTATAAATATGTTTGAGTATCATTATCCTTTGAGTTAGCTTTTGAGATGAGATTCAATCTTACTTAACATGGTATCAGAGCCAAATTAAAAATTACAATATAAAAATTGGACTCAGACCCACACCCATGCTAAACGTGAAAGTAGGTGCTGAAGTTATATCTATTGAAAATTACAATGACTCAGCGTAACTTTAAAAAACTCACTATGATACCAATCGTATACAAGCAGTATTATATACTAAACAAAAAGTATAGCATATATATTTATTTGTAAAAAAAAAAATGAGATGAAAATATTGAAAGATCCCTTCTGTGACATATATAAATACAAGCATCTGGTTGTAAGTGGGGTTGCAGCAGTGAGAAAGAAGGGGGGGTCCCAACTAGAATTTATTGTTCCTAACTTGTCACATATCCATTTTGTGTTTTCTTTTTAATTGAAATATAGATGTTGTTCTGAAATCTCATGGCAAGTTTAGACATGATGTACAACTCATCCGAACAAAAGGGTCATCATCATTGTGCTCCAATGAGTCCAAGAATCTCCTTCTCCAATGATTTTGTGGATCTCCAACAAGCCATGAAACAACAAGAAAGAACTTCTTCTAGATCAGACACACACATACCTGTTGTGTCTTCTGACTTTGAATTCTCTGTCACTAACTACTCAATGATGAGTGCTGATGAACTTTTCTCCAAAGGTAGATTGTTGCCTTACAAAGATAATAAGATGCAAAGAACTACTACTACTCTTAAACAAGAGCTTCTTCATAATGATGATGAATATGATGCCTTTTCTTTAAGGCCTCCTAAGGGTAGGTGGAAGGGTCTTTTGGGTCTTAGAAAAAGCCACATTGGTTCCAAGAAAGCTGAGAAGAGTGAAGGTTCTCATCAAAGAAGCCCTAATGAACCATCTCAATTTAATTTCACTTCTCAGGTTATAAATCATCTTATTTTTAATTTTCTCAAATATTTTGTTTCATTACTTAGAATATGTTTGTTATAGTAAAAATGCTTTATTTTGGTTTTTATTTTTTGGTAATACAGGAGGTGGCAAATGAAGGAAGTTCAAGTTACTAAGATTTGGATGTTGGCATATAAGATATGGTTGAAGGAAGTGTTGAATTTTTAGAGGAATGGACCAACTTTTTTTTTTCTTCTCTTTTTTTGTTTTTGTTTTTCTTGTCCTGTTGACAAGATGGGGGAAAAGGAAGGTCATTTTCTCTTTTTTCATGATTGGGTTTGGGAATTTGTGTGTTAGGATTTTGCTTGTCAATTTGGATTATTGGTTTCTTCTCTTGTAATTTCTCTTAGATCTTGTAGGAATTAGGATCTGGTTATTTTGTTGTACAAATTATTTGCTTCTAATATTTAAGTAAGTATTTGACAACTTTTTGACTCCAAAAGAAAAATTTCCTTTTGTTGTTAGACTTTTCAGTTATCTTTTTCTTAATTGAAATTGATAATGCAGATTGCTATGAATTTATTTTGTAGAGGGCTCTAGAGCGTTTGTGTTTGTACGTTTTAATTAGCTTGATTAATTTATTATCTTATCTTCTGCAAAGAAAATAGTGTTATTTCTATAATCTAAATAGTATTTTCCACTGCAACACTTTTGATACTACATAGAAAGAAAAAAAAATTAACGTTATTAAAATGTAGCATCAATATCCATATATACTTCTTTACGTAACTTTCATATATAATAATCTAAACATTTAGAAGAATACAAGAAAAATGATGAAACACGATTAAGGAATTCGATGAACAAATTCTCGGTGTGCTACTGCATGAACAAATTCTTGGTGTGCTAATGAAAGGATTTAGAGGTTTAGTAGTAATGGAGAGTATAGGTTTAAGAGTGTCATTGAGTTTATGTTGATCGATACTCTCACTAACAGTGAGGAGTGGAAGGTAGGAAGAGATTGACAAAAAAATATGATCGATGTAAATTCCTCCAAAAGCGAAGAACTTTATGTACCAAATATACTTTGTTTGAGAAGCTAAGATGTTGATTGCTTCTCCGCTTGTATATATTGTTTGTCTACTAAATAAACTGGCATGTTTTACTTGATTGTGTTGAAAGTATTACATGTTTGTCTACTATGGAATTCTTTGGCATCGAGCTATAAATTCACATCATAAATGAAAGTGCGCGCGAGCAGGTCCAACGAACAATCAAGTTTTATTCAACTATAAGATATTGATATCTCTTGACTTACAACTTCAATTGGGTTTTTGAAATGTGGTATTGATTCTGCTATTTTCTTTAAGCAGAAGTGTGTTGAGGTCACTATTTAATGTATAATGTGTGTTCTTTAATTATGGGTCGATTAGTGGTGCAACTCAGAAATGAAGCCAACTGAAGGTTAGGCCTGAGGACTTATTCAAGCTCTTAAATGGATTATCCCTTTAGAGTATACTAATGTGTTCTTTGAGATTGATTATAAACTAGTGATATAAATGATGTGCTCAAAGATAAATCTTATCATACGAAATATGGATTACATAAATTAAGGAAGGAAAGCATGTGAGGCTTAGAGGCTTAAAGCTCTTACTTAATGGATTATTTCTTTGGGGTATACAAATGTTTTCTTTGAGATGGATTGTATACAAGTGATAGATCTTTGCTTAGTTTGTACAACTACTTTAAAGTTATTGATAGTGTTTTGATTATCCGAACGTATTTTTTCTTTGAATTTCAATCATAAATAGACATTAACCTAACAACTAATTATTAATCTTGATGGTTTCTAAGGTGAGTGAATCGTCAAGTCTCTCAAATTCTTCACTGGTGTACCTGACTACAATTAATCTTGGGTGTTCAAATAAAATAAAGGGTCTTATTAACAAGTGTCTCTGAGACATTCTTTAACCATACTAAAATAAGCAATTACTCTTTAAAAAAGTCAAATATTTTGATTTCTAGAACACTTGAATGCATGCATTTTCATAAATACTTACTACTTATGGTCTTTAAAAAGTGTCTCAGAGACATTCATTAACATTTCCCTAACATTAAATATGAGGGGTGCTTTTTTGGTATTTTAAACTAATTTCAAGAAAAGGTATGCATGCTTGTTTGGTTTTCTCAAGAAAAAATATTTCTGTTGCGGAAACGTGATTTTTTGGTCCCATAGAAAAACTTTTTCTTGTCGAGGAAAACAAAACTTTATCAAGTGTGCAAGATCTACAACTACATTGGAGACATTAGGTGTTATTAGCATTTAAGATTGGCCCAAATCTAAGGAAGGAGCTTGTTTGTGTATTAAATTTTGGGCCATCTGCAAAAAAGTTTTGGAGAATTTTAATTGTACCCTACACATGTAAGGGTACCCCAATATGACACTGCAAAAGACCAAAATGCCTTCATTTTTGTGTAAAATTTATTTGTAAAGATTTTTATGGTTGAAGTGGGAGATGGAAGGAGTGAAGTGATAAGGGTGTTCCTAAATTCAATTTCCACCTTAAATAACAAATTAGTCTTAAATTATAAATTGTTTAAAAAAAAAAATTATGTCCTAAATTATATAATTCGCTTTACAATACCAACGAATAACTAAATGCTATTTGTCTTATTATACCAACAACTATTTATTATTTTTCTTTCAATTCTTTAATTTATATTTCATATAGTGTTAATGAATGATAATTTTATAAAATTACTTATAATATCTTTTTCTCATGTTGCATTAACTGCACTTCTTAATTTGTGTGAAATAATCAAAACATCATATAATTTAGGACGGATGGAGTAACAATTAACAACTAACAAGGGTCATGCTTAGGGCACTTGTTAATCATTCAAAAGAGGAAATAATTGTTATGTAGAAAAAATTATTTTTAAAACTTCAATATGTTGAATACACAATTTCCAAAATAAAATTTTCTTTTAAAACTTCTTAACAAATACTCTTATAACATTTGTTAACATTTCTCTAAAAGGTAAACTTTTTTTGACACAAATATTAAAAGGTGACTTGATAATGTATACTAGAAGTACACATCTTAATAGGTACTGTAATTTTTTTTTAGGAGATTAGGTAGTTGTCAATTTCACTTTTACGGTTCAAATTATTTTTCAAGAAAAGAAACTGTTTAAGTGGAATTCAAGATTCTCATGTGAATAATACTCGTAAATTACTTAATTTCCTTTTATTATTTAGACAATTTACTGTTTTCATATGTGCCTCTATATTTACATATATAAAGTTTAAGTTTTTGCTAGTTTTTCTACCATAGTAACCATAAATGATCTATGATATGAGTCATACAACTTTAACTCTTAAATTCGTCAAATAGATGTACCTATGAGATTGTCAAAAAAAAAAATGTACCTATGAGATACCTATTAATAATGAGAAGAACCTCACAATTGAGGATAGTCTTAGGGACACCAATAATCGGTGTGCATGTTCAAATCCATGATGTGCTGTATTATTAATTATCTTTTTTTCAGTTTATGAACACTTAGCTAGGTTATGAAGAACTATGTAAAATGATGATCCATTGGAAAACTGTTGTTCATATGATAATCTCTAATGTATCTTGGTCCGGAAATAATACAACGAGGTCAGCATCTAGAGATATTGTCAAATTCACTATATTGAAGCATTTTAAAGTTGACATACATCCTCCTAAGGCTCCTTTGATTAAGGAGGTAATGTAGATTTCCCCTATCCATAAATGGATAAAGGTGAAAATTGATGGAGCTTCTACTAAGCACCCTAACAGAGCAGCTGTTGGAGGTATCTTTAGAGATGATAATGGTTCTTGTATACTCAGTTCTTAGGTCTGGGAAGTGCTTTCTTTTCTGAATTGGTTGCTGCAATGATTGCATTAGAACTGGCAACTGCAAAAGGTTTTCCAAATATTTGGCTTGAGACTGATTCTCAACTTGTTTTCCTGGCCTTTAAATCTAGAACAATGGTTCCTTGGAAGCTTAGAAATAGATGGAACAATTGCCGACTCATCATCAAGAACATGGGTTTCTAGTCAGTCACATTTATCGAGAAGGCAATTCATGTGCAGATGGTACGGCTAATTTAGGTTTATCTTTGTTTAATTATGATATCATATGGTGGAATAACTCTTCTGACTCAATCTGAATGAGTACATTAGAAACAGGTTGGGTATGTCCAACTTTAAATTTATTTCCTTTTGAAAAGGTCATTGACCTAATCCCCTTTTTCTTCTATGTACTCATTTTCTTTTTGGTTTAATGTGAATTAATGGTGTCCCCTACATCATTTTTGTTAAAAATAAAAAAAATTGATTTATTTATTTATTTATAGAAATATATGAAGGAATAAACCCATTTAAACTGGTTTTTCTTATATGGTCGTTTGGACTGAATTTTTTACACAAAAGAAGGTGAATTGCCGACTCTTCCATGGATTTGCACCGAATACATTTCACATTTGAAGGAACCGGAAAACCTCATGATGGAGATGATTGACGCATGTGGACACCTATCTTACACAGGCCAAGATAATTGTTATTAAAACTAGAAGAGCACAACTATAAATAGATGTGACTTAGTTGGTTAAGTGTATTGAGCTTTTGGAAGGGGAACGAATAGCTTTAAACTCTAATTTAAGCATCCATAATTCATTAATTTGTCTTATAGTCAGTCTAAAAGGCTCAAATATGGAGTGATATTTTATATAGTAATTGGAGCGCCAAAAACCTTAATTACAGTTATTTACTTTAAAAAAAGTAGAAGAGATAGCATGAGGAAGCCTAAATGTTCTCAACTTAAAAAAAATGTAAATGTATTCAATAGATTTTGTATTTTAAAATACAAAAGATTTAATGATTGACAAGGCTATCTCTCAAAAGATTTAATAATGTTGTATTTACATGTTCAATTTAAATTCAGATCATCTGGTTAAGTTAAAAGACATCTTTTGTCATTTTATTCAATCGGTTAAAAAATAGAATTATAAAGAAAAAAATTATCAAAGTGAATTTCTTTTTAAAATATGTAGGGGTGTAGGGAAGACCTTTCTCTATGAGATGGAGAACTGTAGATTGATGGGAACATATAATATCAAGGAGCAGGAGGGTTTTTGAGACTATAGGCAGCGTTGGTGACCAAAAACAATTCTTTGAAAATTGCTCTTTTTCACAATAAAAAAATGCTCACTCACATCCCAAAAATACTAAAATACCTTCGGTCGTAGTTAACTGTTGTTCACACTAAGGTGCTTCAGCGGTGGTTAATGTCGCTGGTTCATTTAACGAGCGACAGTTGACTACCACTGAGATATTTTCATATTTTTAGGGCGTGAGGAAGCATTTTTTGCTGTGAAAGGAGCAATTTTCCAATCCCTTTATGGATTTGTACATCGCAGCCTAGTCCTGCATTTAGTGGACTATACCACTTGAGTACAAGGCCATTACAACAAAAAGTTAAAGTTTCTTTCTAAACACCCAACTCCTCTAAGAAATTAATTATGCTTTATATATTTTATGTAATTTCAGTCTATTATTCTTTACATGTGTATTACGCTTAACTATTTTTAAATATTTTAGTTTAACTTAAATGCACATTTGCTTTCTATAGTTTATTTTAATCTTGATTTTTTTTTGTTACATTTTATTTTATTTTATTCTTGATTCTAATCCCTCACTTCTAAATCCATAATCTTGATCCTCCAAATTTAAAAATGTTAGACACTTTCTTCACTACGAAGTTGAGACTAATATTGAACCATGTTGAAAGTGAGATGCTCATGTAACAAGTGAGTTGTTGATGTGGCATTATCTAGTTGGACTAAAACTTTAAACTTGATGAGAACTTTAATCCATGGATGAATTTTCTTTCAAAAATGGTAGTGGCGAATCAAAAAATCCAATCCATCCAATTTAAAGCTAATTACGTGTACAAAAACGAGGGGATCAAAGTCATAAATAGGATAAAATAAAATGATTAAAATTGCATTTGTGACAATTTTTTTTGTCTAAAAAATTTACGGGTCTATGGTGAATTGAAGATTTAAAAAATTTAAGAAATAATTGTGAGAGATTATCCTCTAATTAGAATAGCAGTAAAATGTAAGTAGAGAGTTATAGTGAAGGCATGTAGGATCAAGGATGGTTGGAATAATTAGTAAATATGTTCAAGGTGGTGCCAATGTACAAAGGGAAAAATGTAACATTTGCCACCTATATGTTGAAAGAAGCATCAGTGGCATGGTTGCGAATAACATTTCCTTGTCTTGGGAACATTTCAAAGTTGCCTTCTTTTATATGTATTTTCCGAAAGAGCAAGAATCCCTTCACTTGAAGCATAGAAGGATGTTGGTAGCTAAATTTACAAAGAAATTTGAAGAATTGGGCCGGTTCTACTCACGTGTTTTGTATGAGTTAAGTGGTTCTCTATTCAAATCCTCCATACTTAGGGGAGTTTCTTTTTTTTTTTTTTTTTTAAGTAACTTAGTGGTTAGAACTCACACAATTTAATTGTGGAGAAGTGGGGCGTCCGGGGTTCGAACCCCGGCCCATGCATATAATATGCAATATCCCCACCAACTGAGTTAAGCTCACGGGATGGGGAGTTTCTTTAATTAGGTGATTCTTTATACTCTATTCGTCTCAAATTGTATGTCGTTTTGAAGAAAAAAAATTGTCCTAAATTATATATCGCTTTACAATATCAATGAAACATTAATGTTATTTTTTCTATTACTCTATATACTTAACTATTTATTACTCTTTTTTTTCAATTTTTTTATTTATCTTTCTCATGCCATTTATTAAGAACAATTTTGTAAAACAACTCATAATATCTATTTCCCATACAAAATTAATTATATTTTTTATACGTGTGAAATGCTTAAAACGTCATACAATTTTGACGGAGGAAGTATTAAAGATGGAAAATGCTACAATGCACGACAAATTCTATTTTTAAATTTGCACGAATCAGTATATATACAATTGTCATTTGGTTTTTTATGCTAATTTTATTTGAGTCAAAGTGACCAATTATGCCTCTGCTAAATTTTGCTTATGAAGAAGTGCAAAAACACATTTCAATGTTGCGTGTTTCTCCGAATCATGTATGTCTTTGTTTCACCTCACCATTGACATGTGAAAAGGTGTATAATGTATATCCTTATATGTGTATGATATCTCTTTAGTAACATTGATTTTTCTTTTGTTACATTTTTCCTATATGCTATATATATAAAAACATAAAAGCACCAAAAAACTAACAATAAGCCTATTACTAAAGTAAATTGCATGTACTTTAACAAGTCACGCGACTTTGTGCGTGGAAGCCTTCGTGCCATTTAGCATCACTCATTAAAGATTATGATAAATTTTAGAATTAAGGAAAGGTGTTGATTTCGTGAAAGTCCAAAAAATTATGTTTGGTTGTAGTTAAATTAAATTAAATGGAGATTTCATTCACTATTATAAACAAAAATCATTTTTATATATATTATTTATTAAATGAATTTAAAAATGTAATTTTTGCTTATAATAGTGTTCGGAGGGAGTAGATCACTTATTGAATGAACATACAATATGAATTTGCTTATAATAATGATAAGAAAGTGTATTAATCATAACTTCTTTCCTGTAACTCTTTTTAAGATGGTTGTTGAATTTATGAAAACTAGACTCAATTCTCTTCAATAGGAGTGCTGGTTAATTTCATTGGTTTTGGCTTAATATTGATGTGTCAAATCGTATATCAAGATAGAAAAAAAAATGCATACAATTAAACAAGTTCAAATTTGCGTTTCTACAACTGAGAACATTACGGCCAAGCCTAAACTCGTTGTGTAACTATTGGGCTTTTACAGTATCCTAGTGAACTGTTATGTTTCCAACTTCTTTGATCATCATTATAGCTCATTATAAACCTAAATATTAGCATTTCATTAGGATTGGATAGATTAATGTCAAGATATAAGATTACTAATTACTCAATTTAGTAGTTAGGTGGTATCATGTAGGCATCAATATAAAAGATAATTATGAAACATATATATTCTCCGTTAACTTTGTAATTGTTTCATTCGTCCCTGGTACGCTTTGTGTTGGCGAGAACGATTTCTGGTATTAATATATTTCATTTTAATTTTTTTAAAAATAAAATATTATTCTCTAATTACATGAGCAATATAAGTAGATAAATGAAAGCATATAAGTGGGGTGCCATTTATAAGCTTGATTATATACTCCACTAGTATACAAACTTACTTGGGATTACTTATTACGCAAGGAACTTGACCGTCATAATAGACGAGTGGAAGTTTATATGTAACTTATAAAAACGTTAAGATCATCCATAATGGTAGTCCACTAATAAGGACTCCTTAAATGGACCCCAAGTGTACACATCACTTATTTATAATTTTTTAATGAAAATACCTATTGAGGACTCAATGACTCCAATGATAATATATTAATAAGAACTCCAATAAAAAGTACTTAAATAGGTCTCAGTAATTTTACATCATTATACAAAAATAATTTATTACTTCTTTTGCAAGTGGGACCAACCAACACATATTTTATTACTTCTTTTACACGTAGGGCCCGTTAGTTGCCCAGGAGAGAGAGTGTCCTTATATAGTTGTCCGTTGCTTAATAAAGACTCGTTTTTTCTCCCTCCAATAAGGAGTCCTTAATGGGGAATAATCTTTGTTAAGTAAGGAACTCTTAAAGACCCCATTAGAGATGCTCAAATAAGAGTTGTTACAAGATTATGATTAAAAAAGATTTGAACTCTCCCCTCAAAAAGAGATATGAACCTTAATGATGTATTTTAATATTATGCTTTAGCATAATATGGTTTAGTTTAAAGAGCTCGTTGGGATGTAATATCTCCCCCTCATAGTTGTTTTTTTTTTCAAATGACATTGAAGAAGAAAGAACATGGTTTTTCGGATGTTGTAGTTTAATTAATTATATTCTAGATTTTATAGTAGCTTTGTTATTATCTATATACTCTATTAAAATTGATGCCATATGAATTTTCCATTTTGCCCTTTGAGGAGCATTTTTGTAATTTCCTAATTGGTGGAATTTGATTGTTGCCACCTCACCTTTTTATGCCATATTTCCCATTTTACCCCTCACCAATTTTTTTAATTATTTTTTAATTTTTAATAACTTTTAACTATTTTCCAATTTTTATGTTTTTAACTATTTTTCAATTTTTTCTCCCAAATTCAGTTGCTTCTACATTGCGATTGTGGGAGATTAAGGTATCGTTTGACCTGACTATTTTCCAACTTCTCTACATTTTTAAGGAGAAGTTAGGTCAAACACAATATCAATTATTTTAATTTCAATATTGTTTAATCATCACAACCTCACAAATATTTTTATTCACGCTGTCATTTAATGATACCAAATATTTTTATTTCCTTTCTTCAACCTCGTGAATATATACACACAAGCACATTAACATTTAGAGTAATATTTTATGTCCATCTGTCTGTTTTTTGTTACGCTGAGGCATGTAATTTTTTTAGTATTGCTTGGTTGAGTGCTACCTTACCGATTTTTTTAACTATTTTTCAATTTTTATATTTTTAAAAACTTTTAACTATTTTCTAATTTTTTTATTTTTAACTATTTTCCAATTTTTTCTCCCAAATTCAGTTGCTCCTACATTGCCGTTGTGGGAGATTAACATATCGTTTGACCCGGGTTTTTTTTCAACTTCTCTACATTTTTAAGGAGAAGTTAGGCCAAATACAATATCAATTAAGTACTTACTAAAAAAGGTACTTTTTTTAATACATAAAATTGAATGGAATGAGCTTTGGTCAAAAGTTGTTGAATGCTACTTCAAAAAACTACTTCTCGACAATTTATTTCACAAGCATCTCTCTTCAATTCACGTTCGGAACCTTTTCTTTTATTTTTCAATATTATATTTCAATATGTTTCAAAGGATTTTTATTATCCTTTTATCACTTATATTTAATTTCAATATCGTTTAATCATCACAACCTCACAAATATTTTTATTCACGTTGTCATGATACCAAATATTTTTATTTTCTTTCTTTAACTTCACAAATATATACACACATACACATTATCATTTAGAGTAATAATTAATGCGTGTCTGTTTTTTTGTTACGCTAATGCGTATAATTCTTTTGGGCGCTGCATAATGCGTATAATTATTTTTATAAAATTTTGATTTTAATTAAAAGTAAAATTGTAGATGTCTTTTCTACAATCACTCTCACATATTTGTTTCCATGATATAATATCATATAATATAAATTCTTATCTTTTTGAAAGACACCAAAAATATGGTATTCTTATAACGAAATTTGTTATAGAGTATAATTGAAATAGAAAAAACTAACTATTTTGATATTATTTATATTATTATTTTAGGCTCTTTAAATTTTTCTCCTACTAAATATTTAACAAGTCGTTTATATGATGATACAAATTTATATTCATGTTACACAAAATAAACGTTATTAAGTAAATATAGTATTTGTACAAAAAAAATATCTTTTATTTTTTAACATTTTTAGCTTTCAGAAAATATTTTAAACATTTTTTTTATTTATTATGTTAATTCATAATAAATTCAAAGTTTTGTCCTCGTGAGTTTAGCTCAGTTGGTAGGAACAATGCATAAATATATGCTAAGTTCGGGGTTTGAACCCCGGACACCATAAAAAAAAAAAATCAAACTTTGTACAATATTTTGCCAAACAACATTTAACTTAAAAATAGCTTTAAAA
>Ga0315914_1004755_pt1 | contig 20145 bp, 9 predicted proteins | sample MpolenodulesMG_FD_203920 | JGI IMG/M metagenome (GOLD analysis project Ga0315914, IMG submission 203920) | Medicago polymorpha root nodule microbial communities from Los Angeles, California, United States - elongated nodules | ecosystem: Host-associated > Plants > Roots > Nodule | place: USA... | reverse complement strand
TTTAGTGAATTCGAATAAATTATTGTATTAATTATTAATAAAATGAGATATTGTTATATGCCTCAATTTTGTTCATTCCTTGTTATTTATATTTACTTTTATTTTCTAATTTTGTATTTAATGAATAAATATTAATTTAGTTCATTTTCTTTTGTTTATATTTGTATTTATTTAATGACTAAAATCGAACCAATATTTATTTTAAGTTCATGAATAAATTAGAATAAAGTATATACGTAAATAAATTAATTTTAATAAATAAATTAGAATAAAGTAAATACGTAAATAAATTAATTTTAATAATGTAAATAAATTAGAATAAAATGAACAAATAATTTAGCAAAATAAATAAATTAGAATAAAGTGAACAAATAAATTAGAAAATAAGTAAATTAGAATAAAGTGAAAAAATAAATTAGAATAAAGTAAATAAAATAATTTGAATATAGTAAATAAATTTAAAAAAATGAGTTAAGTTACTATGTGTGACTTAAGTCACACAGCGTAACTTAACTGGCATAATGTTTTACACTTGTGTTAGTTAACTAACGCATGGGTAATTTGGGTATTTCAGTTGAGCGCGAGCAAAGCTTGTTGGTAAAGAGCATAAATCCATTTGAAACTCGTGTTATTTAGCCATATTGAACGTACAGTCCTAATTTTTGGAGTGGTTCAAATATGAGTTATTCTTAAATTCAAAAATCAAACGCAAGCTAATTATTTTACTCTGATTTCTATTATATATTTATTATAAGAGAAAATTCAACATGCACTCTAACCGCTTGAAACATGTGTTTGATGATTCATGTGTATGTGTCCAACTGTTTTGTCGGTGATGTGCATTGTAGATGATTTTACAAACATATACACGAATAATAAATGGTTCTGGCAAACGAATGACATAAGAGTATTATTTAAGGATTCCAAATTAAGAAAATATTTACTCGCTCCTTCCCTATATATAAGTACTCATTTTATTTTATTTGTGTCCTCAAATGTAAACCCTTTTTCATATTATTAGATGCATTTATTATTTTTATTTTTCCTTAACATATCCCTAATTAATACTACTATCTTGTTTTGAAATATGAAAACTCAAGTTTAATACACATACAAACAAAGGACAATTTCGTAATATTAACACACAAAACAGACACATTAATTACACTGACAACTTTTCTTAAGAAATGTGAAAAAGACAATGGGTGCCTACATTATGGGACGGAGTGAGTATATGAAAAGTTAAATAGTTCAATTTCCAATGTATTAAATGTATCAATTTTTATAAAAACTTACTATTTAAAGGTTGTTAAAGAACACTCTAAAGACACTCGTCAACATTTTCTATAATAAATACTACATTCGTCTCTAAATATAAAGTCTTTCGTCCAGAACACGAGAATTAATCAAAGTAGTTTTTTTAGAAAATTACGAAAAATAGATGTTACATGAAATTTATAAACAAGGGGAAATTACATTAACCTCCCTTGAGGTTTTCTTAAACAACACATAGACCCCCTCTAGTTTAAAAATGAACACTAACCTCCCTTGTTTATTTCTATAATTGACATTTGACACACACCTCCCTTGTAAGTTAACCACGTTAATCTCCAATTAACGGAAGTTAGAGTAAGTCAAACCGCTTCTTCTACAATAAGCATACATAACTCACTTGAGGTTCAAGACTGCAATTCACACTGGCGATGGTTCCTCCATAAAATTAGTCTGTGGTTTTGAAGTTGGAAGAGGCTACAGGTATCCATAATAGAGAGGAAGATTATTTATCTTTTTAAGTCAATATGAATGGATAAAAAAAAAATATATATATTTTTTAAATTTGGTATCTGATTCAAGGACCGACTAATCCAAAGGGACCAATCCTCCATTCTAATAACATATATATACTTATTATTAATGATGAGGGAATTGACACTGCTTTATTCTTTAAAAAGAAAAGGAAAAATCATTATATGATCAACAGGTACAAGATGCACACAAATTGTTTCGTAGGTGCAAATCAAAAGCAATCGGATATAGGAAAAAGAATATCTAAAAAAGAATCCATGATACCATATATAATCCTTGTTCAAAATAACTATCTCAATTCTCAGCCTTTTAAAATTCCAGCAACCTCGCTTCGCGCCATATCAAGATACATTGGCCATGGAGTATATTACAGGGAATGTTAAAAAAAGAGAAGGTTGGTACATATTGGCAGCGGAGTAGTGTGAATATTGAATCACAATGATCACAGTGAAGTAGAGTTGTTGTGTCATGGTAGAAGGGGATTAGAATTGTATAAACAAATTAGGAAAATTGATGTAAATTGATATTAAACGGTGTTAATAGAGGGGAGGTGAGTGTCTTTATTAAAATAGAAGGGGTTTATGTGTTGTTTAAGAAAACCTCAGGGGAGGTTAGTGTAATTTCCCCTATAAACAATGTACACTCTCTTTTCAAAATTATTTTTCAATAACTAAGAGAGAAATTATGAGTCTTATTTTTTAGAAAACGACTCCTTATTTAATTAGAGGCATTTTTTTGTGAAAAGATGATTAATGTATTTTCTAAATTGAAAAATAGTATCTTATAAAAAAGGACCAAAAAAATTCACAAAAAGAGTTTTATTTTATATATAAGAAGAAAGGTATTCCCTCTGTCCCATAATAACCGAGTCTTTTATTCATCTCACATATATATATTAAGAAAAATTGTATAAATGAAAAAGAAAAAAAAATGGTTTTGAATGTCTTGTCAAGTGTTGGTGCATTCTCCATTATCATAAATACAAAGTGAAACATATTGAATTGAAAATGCTGAAAGTAGTATGACGGGTCAATTATTTTGGTTGAAATTAATATATTGAATTGAGAACCGGGTTATAATTAATATTGCATTGAAAAGTTAAATTGATCAATTATTTTGAAACAATTTTTTTCAAATGGGTCAATAATTTTAGGATGGAAGGAGTAGTAATTATGATTACTTTGATGATGTCCCGCTTTTAACATCACATACATGTCAAGTGCGAAATTAATTCCCTAAAAAAAAAGTACGAAATCAATGAATGTCGGAATTATTTGTTGAACTCGGACCTTGCATATACTCCTTCCGTCCTATATTAAGTGGCACATTTGATCTTGTCGCACATACCAATGCATAATTTTAATCTTAAATAACTTTACTAATCTATTAGAAAAAATTATGAAAATTTGATATTTTGAAAATATTTATCGAGACGAATCCAACATCTTATATGATATTATTTATCTTTATATAATAATAGAAAAATATGGTCAAAGTATGTTAGGTCAACGGTGCATATTGTCAACTAGATCATCTATTGTGGAACGGAAGAAGTAATATATATTATTGCCGACTGAGTTAAGCTCACGAGGACTTAAACTTAGTTTATTTATGAATAAATGTGGCAAAAGCCCATGAACAAATAAAAACTAGAAACCCGTGGGGAAACTAAAATAAAAAATAAAACAGCAGAGGAATAAACAAAAGAGCAAAAATAAATTCAACATAATGCAAAGCACATAAATTACCGGCAATGACCTAAGGCAGGGTGTGGCCAAGAACTTAATAAAGAGGTGTACTATCGGTGAGAGAATGTTTGAAGTCAGGGGCGGAGCCACCCCCAGCTAGCCTGGGCACTAGCCCAGGCTCAGCTCCAACTTTCTTTGTAGCAAACTCAGCCATTACTAGAACTTTTAGCTTTTCCTGCGGATTTTTGTGTAAATTCCGCAGGAAACACATTTCCTGCAGATTTTGCCAAGGATTTAGGTTCCTAGGTGAGGTAATAATACCTTAGGATTTTAGGATCCGCAGGAAAGATATATCCGCAAGAAATGTGAAATTATCTGTAGGAAATGTGAAATTATCTGCAGGAAATGTGAAATTATTCGCAGGAAGGAAGTAACGTTTTGCGGTAAATTTTTTGCTCAGACTCTATAAAATTCCTAGCTTCGCCACTGTTTGAAGTTGAACTATAATTTCGTTAAGAACCAATACAAAAGAGAAAAATGATCCTCCAAATTGCCATAGCAAGAGCAGATAGCTGAATGAGAAGAATGTATTCCATCTCATCCAACAATATGTGCAGATCTGAAAAGAAAGAAAAAATATCCTCATACAAGACAATGAATAATTTGATTGATTGAGCAATGGTGAAAACAATGATGGCGGTAATTAGTGGGTAATTGCTAAAATTTGAAGATGGTGTCGTAGTTGCCACTCTTCTCTCTTTGCACATGATAGAAATTTTGTATAGTTTAATATAAGGGTTTTGTTTCTAAATTAAGTAATATTTCTTTAATAATGTCAAAATGTTCAATTTCCAATACATTTTATTATACAAACTTTTATAAAAAAATTATCATTTAAAGTGCTTAATGGGAGCACTAGTTAACATTTCCCTTAATATAATTAGTGTGGCAAGAGTTTGAGTTTCATTAATTACAATGCGGAACCTACGGCGCAATCTCGCATGGCACGAGTTTGAGTTTGTTGCTAGTTTTACTTAATTTTCTGTGCAACGTTTCAATAATTTCATAATCGTTTTCTTTTATGTTTAGGCCACTAAGATTTAAATTTTGTTTTATGCTAATTTTTTTATATTGATAGCCCCTCCACATATTTGAATCCGTCGTTTCAGCTTTTGACATGTTAGCTATTATTGATTGATGATGACGATGATGCAAATGTGGTAATCCACGACAATCTGGCTAAATTGTTTTTTAGGGAGATATACTATAATTAACGTCTTAATCATATGTCCAAATACCATTTTCCTAATCTTCTTGGTTTACCCACTAAGCCAACCACACATTTGTAGCTAAATAAATTGTCCTTCTCATACAGAAAAACACCTTTTAGAATGATATAAATCATCCCAAAAGCTGAAAAGTGCCATATAAATAAATTTGGAGTCTTTTTCATTTTATTTGAATGTCAATAAACACCAATATCCATCCACCATCCAATTCAATGACCTCTCGCATTCAAATACACAGAACTTTTACAAGACCACCAACAATATTTCAAATTCAAACCCCACCAAATAGTAGAAAATAATAATCTCAAAGTCAAGACATAAAAACAAAAAATTTAAAATACAAAATAAATCAATAAACACGGTGGTAACATGCAACAACAAGGGCATTCTGGTCATTTCACAAGCTGCTCAACCCCAGGCAATGAAGGATACCTTGTGCAACGCTTAGACAGAAAAACCCTACAATCATCTTTAGGACAAATCGTAGGCACATACACAATCTCATCACAACCGTCCGTTCTATCTCTCTTGAAATCAATCAACGATGTGAACATAGCAATGAAAAGCACAAGGTGATTCAAAGCGTACCTCTGGCCCACACATTGGTGGGGCCCAGCTCCAAATGCTAGAAAGTTTCTTTTAAATATTTGATCCTCTTGTCTTACTTCTGAAAACCGGTCTGGGTCGAACCGGTCCGGTTCAGTAAAACCCTGAAAAGATGACTCGAACGCTGATGGGAAAACTATTGCACCTTTGGGAATCGTGTAAGATTCCGTCAACGGAAACGGCTCCGCCGCAACATGCGGCACCAAAGTAGCTGGTGGACGGTAACGAATAACCTCACGCGCCACCGCTTGCGTGTACTTCATCTCCCTCAACTGCTCCGATGTTATAAGTGTATTCGACTCCGGTGACCAGATTCCGGCGACTTCTTCCCTCACTTTAGCGAGAACATCTGGATGCGAATCCAGCAACGCCACTGCCCAAAGAAGCGAAGAAGTCGACGCGTCTTGTGCTGCGAAGAGGAAATCGAAGAGATAACCACCGATTTCAGCGTTGGTGGAGAACGGTGGCACTGTTACTCCGTTCAGCTTCGATTCTTCAATCTCTCTTAAAGTATCCTGCATCCAGAAATCAATGAGACAGGAAGGCTCTTCACCTTTCTCCATCTTCTCCTTACTCGCCGCCGTACAACCACCAAGGGTTCCGGCGAGTCGGTCAACGGCGAGTCTAGCGTTACGGAACGCGGTTCCCGGAAAGTCAAACGGAAGCTTCATGAGACCAACATTGAACAGAAAGTAATCATGTTCAAATCTCTCTCGGGCTTTGAGGCCCAAATAAGGACCCACAAAAACTGTCTGAGACGTTTCCAAATTCATGTCACGAGTGAGTACACGGATTGGAAAAGACTCATGGGCTTGAGCCTGGGCTTTCTCAACCCATGATTTAAGATGTTTGAGTATAATAATCTGCTGTAGCTCAGTGTATGTAGAAAGCGCCTTAGGAGTGAAATTGGGAGCGATTCGACGGCGGAGATTCTTGTGTTCTTGACCCATCATGTAGATAAGATTGTGTTCACCAAAGAGTTTCTTACCAAAAGGATGGCCCACAAGATGGAAAGCGTTGGGCTTTACATTGGAGAAGACTTTATGAGAGAGTTCAGTGTCTCTAATGAAGACTATAAAGAGTCCAATGATGTAGTTAGCTGAAAAGCCAGTGGATTTGGATAAGGTGGATTGAACTTCCCAGAATTTTGTTGGGTCACGAACTAATGAGATAGCGTTTCCTATGAAGGGGAGGACCAAAGATGGGCCTGGAATGGAACGTTTTTTGTTGAGGTATGAGATCTGTTCAAGGAGGAGAAGGAAAAGGATAAAGCATATTAGGTATGGGATTAATTGGTTGAAAGAGAAAGAGAATAGAGGAGTATTCATATTCATTGATGAGGAGAATGAAGGGAGAGGTTGAACTTAAAAACTAAATAAGTGTGAGGAGAGAATAAAATAGGTGGGAAAACTTGAAATGGGAAAATAAGGTCAAAATTGGTGACTGTGTGTGGGTGTAGAACTTGAACTTGATTATTGACAAGTCAAAGTGTGAGTTTTCAGAGGGGGGAACTTTAGATGTTGTAGTAGCCAAGCTAATCGAGAAGACGGTGAGGATTGGGGAGAAGAAGAGGTGGTGGTGAGTGGGTCTATAGTGGGGTTGAAATCCAGCTAGGAACTAGGTAAAGGCAGGCCATTAAGTAGGAGACATCGTTACCGACAAGTATATAGGACATTTTCCTTTTGCTAAATTTTTAAAGAGTTTTTTATTTTTCTTTATGATGTGCAAATTTTTAATATAGGACATTTCCCTTTTGGTAAATTTTTAAAGAGTTTTTTGTTTTTTTTTCATGATGCGCAAATTTTTAGTCCTTTTTATAAAAAGTAAAACAAAAATATATTAAAACCAATACAATCATTGATTAATGTAATTTTTTGAATATTTTTACAAATATACATTTATAAAAAATTGTGAAATATTAAATACATCTTTTTTTTTGTGGTGGCCGGGGTTTAAACCTCAAACCTTGCATATTTTATACATTGTTCATATCAACTGAGTTAAATTCACGAGGACAAACATTAAATACATCTACTAACATAAAAAAGAGGACTATAAATTGAATAATAAAAAATATTTTTAAACAATAACTACACCTGAAAAGTTGTGACGTGTTCTTATAGATAGAACCCAAAAAAAATTTGTATGTTATCTTGTAATAAGGACGCGAGGGAATACTTGTGTAATTTGTACACCCTCTTGTCACTATTATAAATAAAAAATAAGATTTTAAATGCATTCATTAAATAGTGTATGTGGTGTATAATAAAGAATATATAAATTATAATAAAGAATATATAAATCATTAACCAAATGAATCTAAAATATAAATTTTCGCTTATAATAGTGATCGGATGGTATACATGTTAAGAAATTCAAAATAATAAATTTGTGTATTTTATATTACGGAAAATATTAACAAATGTCTTCAAAGTATTAGTTGAAGAAACTATTACAATGGAAATTGTATATAATTCTTCAACTAATACTCTTATGAATTAAAAATAAGAAAAGACAAATTTTTGAAGAGTTTGTCTAACATGTGTAATATTGAATATATTAAAACAATTAAAAATAATAACTTTTTATTGAAAAACAACAACTATTTATTAAAAGGAAAATGTTAGCGAGTGCCTCTATGATACTCTTTAAGCACAAAAAGTGGTAAGATTTTATGAAAGTTTGTGTATATATTGCATTGAAAATTGAAGTCTTTGATTTTTTTTATATATAAATAATTTCTTCATTACAAATGCTTAAAGAGTGCTCAGGGACACTCTTTAAAAAGACCCTTATTAAAAAGCTACATATTTAATATAAAAGAAACAAGTTCCAAACAATTTTTTATTTTAAACTTTTTAACATGGGCAAATTCACACATGATAGATAAACTCATTTTTGGAATTGAAAAGAAACTATTACATTGGAAATTGTGAATTTTTTTTTTTGAAACTTGAAATAGTGTTCTTTTCAATGTTAAAATTTTGTCTTTTCTTTTTAATTTTAATGGTTTAGCGTGACCTTTATATTAAATATGTAACTTTTTAATAAATAATTGTCGTTTTTTAATAATTAGTGTTACTCTCGGATTTTTTTGGATCAATTTTAGTTTATTTATAATCACAATATTGAACATGTCAAACAAACTTATTTTCAAATATATGAGTAGGAGGAAAACATGTATGTGTGGACTTAATTGAGGTTTCATCATTTGTGGGATTAGGGGTTGGGTCTTTTACCGTAGGACATGCAACCCTAAAAGTTACGTCAAACAAAATGGCTAAATATGGGAAAACGTATTCTGACAATCAACATGCTTTTATACCATTTGTTTTTGATACTTTTGGTTTCCTAACATCAGAAATTGTTGACCTTTTACATAGAGTTCAAAAGGTCATGCATAGCAATGTCATGTCTCATAGGTCTATGTATGTTGTATTTACGAGGATTGGTTTTGCAAATCAAAAAGACCTAATATCGCAGCTTATTGTTTGTTTGCCTTCTATTCATGTGTAAGTAATCCTTGATATATATGATACATTAACATTTATATGAAGTTTGGATGGATGCCGATACTTTTAAACAAAATTCATTCGCAATTTTTTCAAAAATAAATTAATAAAAGGTAAGATATAACATTAAATGATTTGATAATGATATATATCGGATCAAACATCAAAAGTATTACTATTTTTTTTAGAGATCAAAAGTATTACTATTGTATTCACCTTTCCTTCTTCCGTTTAAATTGTACTGCTCATTTGTTACTTTTTCTTTCTGGCCTAACTTAACTTCTTGTGTTCGTAGCATTTCAAACTTTAGGATAGACCGCCTAAGTTTATCAAAGATAAATATTTCAAAATCATCTAAAATTTGCTTTTGACTCCATGACCATCTCCAAAAGGGGGTTTCAAATTTTGTAGATTTGGTATTTGCTAAATGTCTTTATTTAGGATAATTTTTTGGGGTCTTATAAGACCTAAGGTCTCACTTTAAGACCACGAACTTAAGTGGGATCTGCGCTTTTTAAATATTGAAATAATTGAAATATAACGATATAAAATTATTGATAGTTGATTCGTTGGTCTTACATAAGAAGTTAGTGTGAAAGGTTGGGTTGAAGGTATTGAGTGTTTATTAGGTACTGTAATTAAAAAATTATAAATGAGTGATTTGTACACGTGATATTCATTTAAGTACCCAAAAATAGATGCTCTTAGAAGTCCTTAAAGACTATCTCGAAGACATTTGTTAGCATTTCTCTTATTTATTGTATTTTAAGTCATGCAAAATTTTCATGCTCATAAGTTTAATTATTTTTTTTGTTAATTTTTTTTAAAGAAAAATGACTCTGATAATTTGAAGTTTGATCATGAGACAAATATAATATGGTTAAGAGTTATTTCATCTAGTTGTAGTATCTGTTAAGGCCAATTTTTTTAATTATTTTTAAATTTTTTATTTGTTGAATGATTTATTGCATGCATATTTAAATATTATAAAAAGTTTGTGGTAGTTTCTTATCTCTATCTTATCTTAGGTTTTGAGTGATGTCTCTTATTTTCTAGGATAGTTTTAAATCGTGATGTGTTTCTCTATTCCAGGATTAACTCTCATTTGCATAAACATATTTCCCATGTATAAAACCTTTCGTAAATATTGATTTTGAACCTATTTTGTGATATAAATCATATTTTACAAAGTTTGGGTCATAACGTGTTTTTCAACTACTTTTTATGCCTTTTTACACTTGTGAATCAATTCAGTTATCGTAAAAGTCATCTTGAATCGATTCAGTGGAAATAGAAAGGTTTGAGACACTTTTGAATCGATTCAATTTGTGTAGAAGTTACTTTGAATCTATTCAAACTTCATCCTCCTGAACCAAATCATTCTTCAAACGAACCTATAATGCATTTTAGTCCCTAAATCAATTCACACTTTCTTTTGTTTTAAAACTATCCACCTATAAAATGTAACTTTCCCTCATTATTTCCAATCATTGAAATCATGCATTACCATTCTCTACTCTACTCTCTCTATCTCACTCTCTCAAAAACCTTGTGAAAACATAAATATACATTTAGAGATTGCTTCATAGATTCTTAGGACAATCTTGGGTTGTGTAATGGTTTGAGTCATTCAAGAAATCTGAAGTTCTCGATATTCCAAAAGATAGAAGAAAGGTTTCTTTTCTCCTCTAACAACTTAGGAACTTTTATTGCCATTCAACACCAAAGGAATTCCATCGAACTCATGTCAATGAACATATCTTGTTGAAGATTGCTCAAAGATTGTATAGAGTTGAAAAATTAAGGGGTTTAAGCTTTGAATTCGAGGAATTCAAATTCGTTCGAGTTCGAGGTGATCTTCTTGAAGTGGATATAGGCTTTGTCATCTTTGGAAGTAAATGTTGGCATAATTAGAAAAAAATTCTTCCTACTACATCACATGTCTTGTGGCGGTTCACTCTAACTTGAGTTTGACTTCCATTTAATAGGAGAAATTTTCTTTCTCAAATATCCTTACTTTATTATTCTGCTCGAACTTACTTCTATCTTTTACACAAACTACTTTTCTTTCTCTTTTTTCCTCCTTATCTTATCTCCTTTCCATTCATAATCTTCCTTCTCTTATTTTACCCATTATATTTTTTTTTGCATTCGAGCATTTCAATTCATTTAAATTTTTTCAAAAATCTTAACAAAGATGAAACATTTCCAAAATCATCAAATCTCAACAAAAATCACAACAAAGATCTGAAACCCAAAAATATTTTCAAAGATGAGAAAACATAAACAAAAATAGGTGACAATGTCTAAAGGCAAGAGGTTTGGGTATTGTGTCATAAAGTAATACGAGACAAATATTTGTCATTGTATATAAAAAATATGAGACAAGTATTTTTTTATGTCAAAATACATTTTTTTTTATTAAATAATAACAATTAACATTTTAGGCAATTTAACGGACATAAGTTTTAATATAAATAATTAAAAGTTTTATCTTGATTAAGTTACTCTTCACATTATTAAGCATGATTGTTCATTCACTCTCAGAAAATATATGAACTTATAATTTAGTCCCACCTTGATTAAGTTACTCTTCACATAATAAGCATTCAAATTTTAACAATTTGTATACACACTCTTGAAAGGATTAGTTTGCAAGATGATGAGTACTTTCTCTTTATAAACTATTATCGAAAGTCCTATCTAGGGATAGATTGCAACTTAAATGCCAAAATTAGGTGACTAGGTACAGAATGCTATAAAGGCGGAATTTTCAACACACCTCCCCACGCTCGGACCCAACAGACATGAAGTATGGCAGTGCAAAATCCCAACAATAGATATTTGATAGGCTCTGATACCATATAAAGATTAGAGGCATGACTCATTAAATTAAGGTTATTAAGAAATTAATTTAGGAAACACCTCTAATTTTAATTTTTTAAGGGAAGACACGTTAACAAATTTGATGGACATTAATTTTTACACTTCGTCTGTCTCATTTTAATTGTCTTTTTAGTATTATTTTTGTATGTGTTAAAACAATTGTCATTTCAAAATATCAATGACGATTTGTTAAAAAAATATATATCAATGACGAAAGATATATTTTTAGAATTCACGGCCTCCTTATATGTTTTACTTAATTTTCTGTACAGCATTTCATAATCGTATTTTTATGTGTATCACGCCACCGACATTTAAATTTTGTTTCATATCTTAATTTTGAATGCCCCTCTACATATTTTTCAATGAAGGTCTAGAAAGAAGATTCCAATCTCCTTTTCATGTCACTCGAGGGATTCATGTTACTCAAGGGAATCCATTTCCCCACGATATCATGTCCATGGTCACGTTATTTCTACAAATCTTATTAAAGAGATATATTATAATTAACGTCTTAATCTATGTCCAAATACCACTTCCCTTATAATTAATAAAGGTTTTGCTAACGATTGTTTTTTGAACACTCTTTAAGAATTTTACGATAAAATATTATTTTATAAATTTTTTAAACATTTTAATTTTCAATGTATTGATTAAATAAATTTTCATAAATAGATATTATTTAAAAATCTTAAAGTGTGTCTCGTTAGCACTGCAAACACATACTTATTCATATTTAAGTGATAAATTTTTAACCACTTGACAAAAAAAAGCAGTATTAGGCCAATCACACATAGTTAAATTGCCCTTTTCATAAACATCTTTTTTTTATGGTAGGGTTACAAAGTAACAAAAAGAAAAGAGAAAAAAAGAAAGGAAAAAAAAACAGAACTAAAGGAAACTTAAGTTCCTAGCTTGCCTCTCAAGAGGAGAGACTCCATGCCTGGTGGGGGACGGTCCCAGGTAACAATAGTAATCGAATGAGTGCCTTCTTTAGCCATGAAATCTGCACACATATTTTGCTCAAGCAAAATATGCACCAAAATATAGTTATCTTCTTGTTGTAAAGCCTCGAAGATTTGGAGAATAGTTGAAGCATGAACATGTAAGTTATGGCTACTGGAACCAATGAAGATCTTCACAACTTCCAAGCAATCACTTTCACAAATCACATTTGTGTAACTTCGATTATGACAAATGTCAATCCCTATTTGTATAGCACGCAACTCAACCAGGAGAGCATCCCCACCAACCTCATAATGGGAAAATCCAGCGATCCATTCACCCTCGTGGTTCCGGATGACACCACCAGTGCCAAGGCACAAAGAGTCTTCCAAGAAACTACCATCTACATTAAGCTTAAACATTCCCTCGGGAGGGGAAGTCCAATGAGCCAATAGACGTGAATATGATAATATTATGGTCATTGTGCGGGTAGTAAGTAATGCAACTGTCGTGTAAGAGAAATGTTTTTCTCACCACCTCATGTATTTGCCAATGTTGGTGTTCAAAAATCATGTTGTTTCTCCAACACCACGATTGCCATAAAGCTGCAATGAAAAGGGTTGAGGCAGCACCATAAGCCATATCATGAATCCAAACTATGACATCTGTTTGAAGGAAATTTTTTGAGTGAAGGCTCGTTCCTAGACGAAGCCATAACTCTTTAGAATGAGGGCATTCACGTAAACAATGAAAGAGGTCTTCCATAGGTGATGAGCAACAGGTGCAGCTGGGGGAAACTGCCATGTTGCAATAATGTCGACGAGCATTTGTTGGGAGGGCATTATGGTAACAAAGCCAGATAAAGTGTTGTAGCTTTGTCGGGACTTTAAGTTTCCAAATCCAATTAATGTTGCAATTAACATCTCAGGTTCTATTTTGTTGGAGAAGCCAATGATACCCACTTGAGCAAGAATAAACACCTTGTTTTGTACGCTGCCAAGTCCACTCATCTGGAAGCCTCACATCCAGTCTTGCAAGAGCATGTATCTGGTGTAGATAGTCACGAACTTCAGGTGGAAGCATTGTACTAAGACTATGAAAGTCCCATCTACCATCAATGTACACATCCCGTAAGCACAGTTATGTATCACTAATGTGAACGAATGGGACAAGTTGGCAGAGATGTCCCAAAGCCCAAACACCTTTTAGGCATATAAATAAAAAATTCAAAACTACAAAATAAAGAAATAAATAAATAGAGTTTATTTACTCATCCTACTTTCTTGTCACACACCCTACTAAATTTTAAAATTATTTATGTTCGAATTATATAATCCGAATTCTTTTTCAGCATAGAATAAATTAAATTTGATTTTTTTTTAAATGTATAAATTTAAGATAAAAGGTAAAAAATCACGACTTAGAGTTCATTTGTTTTAAAGAAACTTTATTTGGTGTTGTAAACATGCATATAAATGTTGACATAACAATAGAGACTAAAATTGTGTGCAGACAATATAGAACATGCTAACAAATACCCCAATAACACTTATTAAATAATTATAAAAGGAATTATTATTTTAGAAATTGTGCATTTTACTTTTTAAAAGTTGAAAAAGAGTTCTTTTCAATTTAAAATTCATTTTTTCTTTCTATTTTTGATTCCTTAACAAATGTCTTGTTAGCATAGCCAAAGTAAGGATTAAACTTAAAAGATTCCTATTTTACAGAGACAAAAAATATAGTTAACCTAAATTTTGTTGATGAGATGTTTTTTTAAAAGTTGAAGTTTGAGGTGGTTGCTATACTTACAAGTGAATGAACAACTTATTTGTGTTAGTCTAACAAAAATAAAGGGAAATAAAAGTTGGTGCTCAAAATTCAATTTGTATTAATTTTTTCTCATTTATAACGATGTGACGTCGATCAAATTATCATCTCCACACCAAGAATGAGAAAGACGATAAACTTCAAATTTCAATATCTTAGTTGATTGCTGTTTAAAGTTTGAATAAGTTCTAAGTATTGTTCACAATGACAAACGTTACTAATCCGAAGTGGACTTGAAAACAACGATCAGAGTTGCTCAAATATGACGGAGGATGGAAGTTGTGCTTTAGAGAATGGTGGTGTAACTCCGAGACATCAATGCTCAAATCGACAAGGGTTAACTAGAGTATAAAATGAACACTTCACTGAGGGTTAATGTCCTTTTATATATGTATGATTAATTGATGATGATGGGTAGAGACTTTGTGTCCAAAATGTGATTCATTTATGTTTAACAGTGTCATTTTCTCTAATCATTGTTCCTTTTTCCTTATCGTTGCTGTATACATTTTGGAGGCTTGCTTGTCTCTCGGTTGGCTGTTTGTTCGTTAGGCTGTTTGTTCTGGATTCAGATTTGCTGCCTGCCACCTATTATAAAATCCATTTCTATATGGATCAGTTATGCATCTTTTATTATGGTATTGTATACTATTTTTTTTTTTATCGTTGATATAATTTTATTAAAGCGTTGAAACATATATTTTTAATTTAATTCTTTCGTGCTACCATGGACCCACATGAAATTTCTAGTCAAAGAAAAAAAGGTACCCACGTGAATTTAACTTTTCTTTCTTTTGACAGAACACGTGAATTAAACTATTCACTTGTTTTTTGTTGCCAGCTCCCTGAAATTGGCAATATATAGCTAGCTATATTCCTTTTGGAAAATTCCAAATTGTTTTTGACGTGAGATTTTGCTTCCATTACATTCAAAAAAAATATTAACATAAATGGTCAATGCTTACTTGTGGTCTAAAGAAAGAGTAAGGACTCAAGTCATTTAATTTATTTTTTACTAAAATTCAATTTTTAAGGAATTAAATGAACATCTTTTATTCAATTTTTAAGGAACTAAATGAACATCTTTTTAAATCAATATTTTATAATAAGTTTTTTAAATATTTTTCTATTAGGAATTTTTTTAAGGGAATGTTTCTATAGTAAATGTTAGCATTTTTCATATGAAATTTTGATTGTTTTAATGTTTTATATTGGAAAATAGTTGAAATTTCGACTGTCTTTTTTCAGCTGGCTCCCTAAATTTCTTTTCGGATTCTTTAATTAATTAACAATGATGCTTATATACTAATAATTTTCAAACAAACATTTAACACAACATTTTATCTCTGTTTTTCCTCGTCTCATCACCAACCTATCACATAATATCCTCTATTTATTTTTCTCTCAAGGTATCATTTAAATGTTTGAGTGCCCATAAATTATGTTTCCTTAATTATTTGAGTAATTGGTACTATTTTGTTAATGTGTTTTTCTAAATAATTATGTTGAAGACGTCATTTATTATAGTATTCACTAAATTTTATTTTATTTTAAAAAAATTATTATCTTCTTTGACAGATAGATATGTTAGTGCACATTGAATAAATTTTGTTTAGTGCATAAATTTGTTAAAATGTATATTGTACTTGCAAAAGTACAATAATGGAATCTAGGATTTAGACTGTTTATCTGATGCCTTGAGAGTGCTCCCAAGAGTGGTCTTTATAACATCCTTGTGGGTTTGTTTTAGCTTTAGCGTGACTTCGGCCCCAAGGAAGTTGGATTTTTGGTCTTTTAGGTGGTTTCTAGAGGTTTCTAGAAGCTAAGAAAGGAGGCACCCTAGGAAGGGCGCGCCTAGGCCTCTGGAGCCCTTCTGGAGGGCGTCTGAGCCTTTCTAGAGGGCTTTTAAGCCTTCAGGAATATTATGACGATCCACAGCCCCCCAAGCACGAGTCTTGGAACAAGGCGAAGTGTTGAATCCTTTCTAGAGGGCCTTTAAGCCTTTAGGAATATTATGACGGTCCACATCCCCCCAAGCACGGGTCTTGGAACAAGGCAAAGTGCTGAATGTTAGGCATTTTCCTTACTTAGTGTTTGCCTGGGCTTATTGTGCATATCCTTGGGTGTACACGCCCAAGGCTATAGGGAGTCCCTTGGATGATCTCACAGGATCTTCAGAGTCTCCTGAAACTTTTAGGGCTTCTCTTTAGGCGTGTATGTTCTTTTGAGGATACATTAATGGTCCACAGCCCTCCAAGCACGGGTCTTGGAACAAGGCGAAGTGTTGAATCCTTTCTAGAGGGCCTTTAAGCCTTTAGGAATATTAAGACAGTCCACAACCCCCCAAGCACGAGTCTTGGAACAAGACGAAGTGCTAAATGTTAGGTATTTTCCTTGCTTAGTGTTTGTTTGGGCTTATTGTGCATATCCTTGGGTGTACACGCCCAGGGCTATAGGGAGTCCCTTGGATGATCTCATGGGATCTTCAGAGTCTCCCGAAACTTTTGGGGCTTCTCTTTAGGCATGTATGTTCTTTTAAGGTTACATTAATGGTCAGGGGCGGAGCCAAGTTTTAAACATCGGGGGGACCAAGTTTTAAAAGGTGTAATTTATTAAAGAATCGCTTAATCTTCAAATGCATTAATATATAAGAAATTTAAGTTACACTCAAAGCTAATATTGTCGAACAATAACCCACTTGGATTGGTTTGGTGGTATTGACTTGAGACTTAGGAGTGTGCTCCTCCTCAAGGTCTCAGGTTTGATTCTCTCTGATGTCAATTTAAGTAGGCTAATTTAGCTTCTTCGAAAAACAAAATATTGTCGAACAAATATATATACCTTTACATTTGAAGATCTACTCCGCGTGGTTTATAATATCAAAATCGTCAATTATCATATTTGAAGTAAATTTTGCAACAACCTCATCTTCGACATAAACAATCATGTAATCTTTGAGAAAATCATCCATCTTATTGCGTAGGTTTGTCTTTATAATTTTTTATCGCTTAAAAGTCACGTTCTGTTGTTGATGTTGACACAGGAAGAGTCAAAACATATCGGAGAATTCTATAATCAATGGATATGAATTTGATTTCCTTATCTTAACTAATTATTTTACACATTTCACAAGTAATAATGGAAAAATTCTCAAAGTTAAATCCTTTTTAGAGGGCCTTTAAGCCTTTAAAAATATTATATCCTATAAAACTTCCACCATAGTCCTTCCCTTGAGCAACAAAGAGCATTCTTCATGAACTTTGAAAGAAAAGTCCATCTTTTCCTTTTGAAATATTTCATTCCTATCATGACCTTTTTTTATTTCGTGTAGGAATATATTATATTAATGGATTCAATTGCTTTTGATCACGTCAGTGTGAAATTGTCGATGTAGTTTCAAATTTAAGAGTTGAAATTCAAAATTGTGTACGATTTATCTTTTTGACAGCATGCCATTTTTTTCTTTTTTAAAAGGAGCATACCAATTTTTCTTGTTTGTGACTTTTATTTCTTTCGGCAAGAGATCTTCATCTTGAAAAAGGTCAAAAGTTCCTTCCACGTCCAAAGCCACCAAAACGAACCGATACAAAAGCAAAGCACTTAAGAAAAAAATAAATGTCAACCCTAAGCAGCTACTCTAAAATTTTGTTGATTATGATATTCGACATATATTATTTAATGTCATATATTTTTTATATATCTAATCATTTTAAACTACATATAAACTTTAAGTTGATATTGTCTTTAGGGTATCAAAGAAATTTTGTCTATGCAAACTTGTGGACGCAAATGTTCACCACGATACATAGACTTGCATAATTTTTAGAAAGTTTTTCAACACTACAAAGAACATGTCAATCGATCATTGTAGCTTAAGTTGAGACTAAAACATGATAAGAAGCCTTTTTATGATGAATGGTACGACCCGGAATAAAGCTAGATTGGTAAGGGGAAATTATTTCATTCAAAAAAGGCTTAATTCTGTTAACAATCACCTTAGTAATAATTTTATAGATAACATTACACAAAGCAATAGGACGGAATTGAGAAGTAAACTCAGGCTTATCAATTTTTGGAATTAAAACAATCAAAGTATTATTAATGGAAGAGATAAACGAAGGGTTAGACCACACCTGATTCACAAAATGGTAAACTGAATCCGCTATTGTATCCCAATTTTGTTGAAAGAATAAAGTTGGGTACCCATCTTCTCCTGGAGCCTTATGGGGACCCATCTCAAAAAGGGCCCTTTTACACTCAGAAAAATTCACCTGGGCACTTAACTTATTATGTTTGGCTTCTAAAATTTGAGGATAGGTTGCCCATGAAATTACAGGATCACGAATGAAATTCTCTTCCTTATATAAATTGAGAAAGAAATTCCTAACCATATTATTAAGATCCTCTTGGTCCTCAATCCATCCCCCTGTCTCGCTCCTTAAGGAAACAATTTTGTTGCGACGTCTTCTAACAATAGTTTTAGAATGATAGTATTTTGTGTTTCGATCATCATCAGTTATCCATTTACCTCTAGATTTTTGGTACCACAGACACTCTTCTTGATACAAAGTAGTAGCGAGTTGATCTTGCAAATCCTTTTCCAAAGATTCCAGAAAATTGTTGTAGCCATAATTTGGGCTATTGTTGTAGCCATAATTGATCTCAAATCATTTAGTTTAATTGCATGTGTAACATATTGGTGAATTATAAAAGGGAAAGGTTTTAAAAAAAAAAGGAACGGTCCACAATTATTAGCTCAATTGGTAATAATGCGTAAAATTGTTAGGTTGGACGTTGTAATCGAGATTTGAATTTTGATCTCTTGTGTCTGAATTTCAATGATTAATTGTATTTTTGTTTATTTACCCAGAAAATGAAAAAGCTAGTAAATGCATTTACAATGCTTGTTGTGAAGTTTAAAGTAAAAATTTTATTTTAGAATTGCGTATTCAACACAAAGAAACATTATAAAACAATTTATTTTAAATAAAAATTATCAATTATTTTCTTTTTTATATCATTAACAAATGCCATTAAGCACTTGTTAGCACGGTCTTTTAAGAAAATCTAATAATTGTTGCTCTAGCGAAAAAGACTAAACCCCTTTTCTTAGGAAAAAAGACTAAACTCTTATAAAATGATTAAACATTAACTAAATTTCATTACTTTAACTCAATCATTTGATTATTAAAGGTGTAATTTACTAAAGAAACACTAAATTTTCAAATACATCAATATATAAAATTTTAAGTTACACTCAAAGTTAATATCGTCAAACAAATTTTAATTACCCCCAAAGTCAAACATGGTCTATCGAATATATTACGATTAGATTTGAGAGAAGATAGAAAAATTAGGTTTACTTCTCAATTGATTTATTTTATTCAATTTTCGCTTTTTTACTTACATAATTAAAAGGCTTTTTTTTTCTTTAAAAATAAAATAATTAAAGGGATTTTCTTTAAGAAGTTAAAAGGGTTTTTTTACCATAAAAGACAAAAGCACAATACACATATAATATAAACTCCTTCCTAAAAAAAAAAAATTATAATATAATACTCGTATTAAAAGTACTAATGGAAT
>Ga0315914_1004752_pt1 | contig 20158 bp, 6 predicted proteins | sample MpolenodulesMG_FD_203920 | JGI IMG/M metagenome (GOLD analysis project Ga0315914, IMG submission 203920) | Medicago polymorpha root nodule microbial communities from Los Angeles, California, United States - elongated nodules | ecosystem: Host-associated > Plants > Roots > Nodule | place: USA... | reverse complement strand
AGCGTTGAAAAAGGACAAATGTACGAACTGTACAACCACCTTCTCCACTACTTTGGTCGTGCTTTGCAACAAGACAAGGATAACAGCTATGCCTGCAGAAATGTTCCTTCATACAAGGAATGGATTTGAAATTGATCCTTTATAGGACAATAACCATATCTGGCAAAGAATCATTAGTGATTATCAACAAGTTTCAAATGTCTCTTTTTGTATTGCTGTCAAGGTCTCAACGTATCTCTTCACACCTCTATATATAGGAATGAAGACCTACCAGTTGAAGAGGACACAAGACATTACAACTGATATACAAGCAATATAAGAATCCACAACGTATACAGACACTCAAAGCTAGACTTTCAACAATTCGAAGTTCATACTCTGTTATTGTTCTATTTTCAATGTTACTTAGAATTTCTTAGCAAAGCTCACATTTTAGAAATTCTATTATATTAAGAGTCTTAAGAGTTGGTTTCTGTTTTGTATTGTGAACACCACTGATTGTATATCAAGTGTTCAAACTCAAACGTATTTCCCTGTAAGTTTGTTTGATTGTAAGTCTCTTGCTTGTGTGCTTGAGCATTTGTAAGTCTCTTGTAGTTGTACTAGAGCACAGGAAAGTCTCTTGCTTGTGTGCTTGAGCATAGGAAATCTCTTGCTTGTGTGCTTGAGTACTTGTAATTTGAGATTACATTGTTAGTGAAATCTCCTTGGAAGTGCAAGGGGGACATGACTACTTCCGGTTTGTGGAAGGAACTTGTATAATTGTTTTGTGTCTTTCTTCTCTCTCTCTCTTACTCTGTTTCTATCCGCTGCACATTTAGTCTCTGATCACTACTTCAGAAGCTGATTGTTATCTGCTTCTGAACTGTGACATCAGTAGGAGAAACAAAGAAAAAGCTAACACAATTCAACCCCCCCTTCTTGCGTTTTTCTCACCTTCAAAAATGACAAGGAACGTACATTGACTTGAATTTAGAGAAAACTGTAAAACGACATATCATAAATCTACTTTTCTTAACTCTTGCAAATAAGGAGCTGAAGATGCCTCGACTTATAGTGTCATGCAAATAGGGTATGCAGATCTGACAAATTTGGAATGTTGAAGCAATGCCTGATGACACTCTGTCATCTCTCTTTTCTTAGCTATTTTTATGTATTTTTATCTTAAGTTCATTGTAATTCTAGGAGCTTAAAGGCCAAAAAGAATAGAAAGCTGGAAGTTTGAGAAATCACCAATCGGGCGCCGATTTCGAGGCACCAGGAACCGTTTAGGTTCGACAAATTTCGGGTGCTGATTTACACAAATCGGGCGCCGATTTCATCAGGAGTGAGGCACACGTTTTTGAATTAATGAGATTTCGGGGGCCAATTTTAGGGCTTTGGTGGCCGATTCACAGTGCCTATAAAAGGCAAACTCATTTTCTGAATAAAGGTTCGTGGTGGGAGACCACCAAAACTCATAGTCAGTTATCCAATACACGTATGAATCTTTACTTTTGTATTAGTTATCTTGTACTTTAGCTATGAGTAACTAATCTCTTTGTGGTTGAGATCTAGATGAATCTGATGTAATTCCATGGAAACCTAATTTGTATTTGAATGAACTCCCTTGAATTTCAATGAAAATCTAGTTTTAATTCATATTACCTTGTGTTTAATGTTGTTTGAATGTTTATTATATTGACTATTAGCACTAGCGTTTTTGAATATGCAAACTGATCTTAGAACTTGAATTTCCACTAGCCTTGACTTTTGACTCTGATCTAGGTAGTAGGTTTAACCTAAGTAATTGAGCTAAAGATAGAAAATTATTAGGTTATGACTTATGGATTAACGGACTGTTAAAACCTCCAACGGTTTCGAATTCACTTAAGAGATTAATGGGTTGTCACTTGCGGAGAGAATTCTAGGTCAATAGATTGGGTAGAATTACTTTGTTAAACTAGATGAACATTGATTGAATTGGGGTGCAAATTACCATGGAAGAACAATAGAGGATTCGAAGGTCTTAACCATATTTCTCTTTAATTTCTAAAACCAACCTTTATTGCTTTTATTACGTTTATGTTACAAAAACCAATCCAATTGCCTAGGGCAACCTGAAATTTAATACATCCTTTTTGATAATGAAATTGCTGAGTATAAGTTAACAATGGTTGTCGTGGATTCGATCTTAGTATTACTTCGATAGTTTTGGTACACTTGCCAAAATCTTATCAGTGACTACTTTATCGGAGAATGTTTAGAGGTATGCAATCCAATGGATATGAAGGCTTTTACTGGAATAATGCTCGCTAAGACCTCCACTATAGACAGAGATTTCTCAATAACGTCTTTATTTATTCCAGGAAAATGGCCTTCTAAGGATTCTAATGTGTCTAGAAGAGAGCACCAATTGATGTGTGTGGAATCCTTGAATTGTAAGGCTCAGAGGAACTTCTTAGAATTTAGTAGAGTGGGAAGAGAGTAATTTCATTCATAACCAATAAGCACCGTTACAGCTGTTTATTGCAACATATTCTCTCTTACAGATTTAATTTGCACCAACCTCAAATGCATTTTTCAGTAAACAATTGGTGGAAAGGGAAAACATTCTATGCTTATCTAATAATAATGGATAGAGACACATGCGACACGGACCGGGGCCTTTATATTTGCAATGTTCATATTTCATAGATGGTAATGTTTGCATGAACATACTGATTAAATTAATTAATGTGGTATATATATGCAGCCATATTGGCATATAGCAAGCAGGGCTACACAATTCTTCTAAGCATACTATTTGGTGAAACTCTTGCTGCCATTGCAGGTGAATGCAACTTCCATTGCCTTGCTCTTGCATGTTTGGTACTTCACAATGCCATAAACCAATTCAATTAAGCACTTAATTGATTAAAAAAAAAAAATTTACAATTTTGATTTACTTATTACTAGGCAGATAAGGTTCCAGTTAGGAAACAAGCAACAACATTCAAAACACTTGCTGGTGTTGGATTGGCATCATTTGTTGGTGGAACATGAACTGCTAGATTCTTATCCGCAGCTTTAAATTTTCAGGATAAGCGTTAAATTAAATTTACTATTTATATATACTTGTACAATGCTAAAAAATTGAATAGTTGAATTTGTTAGTGTGTTGCTAGATCTTTGTGACTTTGTGGTAACTGTCATAATCAGAATTTTAAATAGTGCTTGCGGTAATGATTACAGTTGAGTCGCGATCCTTGATAATATGGAGAATCTTGAGAGAATTTTTCATACACATTGATGAGAGAATTAGACATAGGAATAGTTATTTTTCCTTCTAAATTTCCCAAAAACTCAGTTTATACTTTCAAATTCTTATAACTGTCTTCAGAGGGATTAGTCTAAATGATACCACCTGAGTTTAAATATAACGAAGGTAAGAAACTTATATCAATGATCACCTGAACTTGGTTGTAAGTATATTTGTTTAGTGCAAATTGTTTTATTTACACTTCGTTTTTTGTTGCTAAAATTATGCTTACCTGTGTGATGAAATGGGTTTTCAGTATCCAAAAAAGATATGTCTTGACTTACTATGCAAAGAGAGAAAAAAAAATGTTTTGGCTTGAGTACATATTTGCCCCATCATTTTATACAGAGAACATTGAGATCAAATCAAAGCGTGGTCCCTTTTCATCAAACATTCATTGCACCTTTACTATTTCAACTAGTTTATGGCATAATGGCTTTTAGGCTAATTATAAATTTAGAACTCAATACGGATGTCAACAAGCTTTATCATGTACAAGAGCATGATTCTCCAAAGTAATAGTTTATATGCTGCCACACGTGACAATGTAAAATTTGTTTGCATTTCGCTCTCGAAAGGTAGCTCAAAAAAGGGGGTGTTCAAACACACATATACGATGCAAAATTTAGGAACCTTAGCAATATGAGACTCATAATTCAACTTCAATACATACCCTAATTTGTAGTGTGGGCTTAGATTCAATTCGCATTGCATGAGTCAAATACAAATATATATAGTTTTGTTCAATACATGAGAGTCAAATAAAAATTCAATAGATGAGGCCATGAAAAGCGCATCAAATCGTAACAAGTAATGAAATCAATAAGGAATCATATATTCTACCAACAACCTTCAAATTATGGAGCATCAAAGAGAGATAGTTGGGTCAGCTCAGTTTGATGATTTCCATGCCTAGGAGTATTTGTTTAAATTACTAGTTTGACTCTTGTTTTGCCTTACTTATATATCCTTTGCTCAGAGGCCTTTATGCTTATATCTGCCACCACGAAAATCAAGGCCTAATCCATTGGTGATTGTATTTGTATAGGTAGCTCCTCAATTGGTCATCTTCTATTTGTGGATGATAGTTTCTTATTTTGCAGAGCTAGAATTGATGAAGTCACCACCCTTAAGCAGGGGCTGACACAAAGCATCTGGATTTCCGGCCACCTCTGCTCTAACAAAAAATCCCTAAAAGAAATTAATTTATTTAGTCTCACTTCACTTTCAAAGTTGATATAGACGATGATGAACCTTTCAAAGAGGGTTTTCAAAAAGATGATGTCCTTGCGTAAGGCTCTACGTTTGGATGAAGAACCGAGAACATAATCTTAGGGCTATAGGGCTCAAAGTTGGGATGAAAGAAGACGTATATACCTATTTATTTTGCTCAAATGGAATTACCATACGGTAAAATTAACTCATCAAATCTTAGGTTTTGTCCCTGAATTTAAGTCGATCTCCAATAGGTCCTGACTGAGTTAAATTTTATTCATATTAGTCATTCTGAAAGTATATTAGGGATTAAATTTATAGAAGTGGTTAAATATAGGGACCAAATTGATAGTAAGTTGGTCAAATATAGAGACTTATGGCTTGATTGGATTGACTTAATTTAGCTTATCTGTTGACGTAATTTTTGTGAGATTGTTTGAATGAATTTGAAATCAGTTTATGACATTTTTCCTAAGCTTTTTTCAGCTTATTTTAATATGTTCTCCAAGATAGCTTATTTTAATGTGATATAATTACTTGCTGTTGATAAGTCGGTTAATGGGGGGTTAAACCAAAGTCTTCCGGGCGTTGGAGGCCACATAAATAAGAGAGATTTTTGATGCAGATGATAACAAGTTGGTGAGAACAAAAAAATAAGAGGTTATGAAATTGGGATAATACACAATACTATATGTTTTGTCTTAACTAACTTGAAAGAAACCACAAAATAAAGATTGGGAAAACGTAGGAGTTGGGGAATGCAAAGAGGTCTAATTGGGATAATACACAATACTATGATTTTGTATCATTCATTTTAAACAAGTATTATATATTAAAGATTTTATTTTACATAATATAGTGTACTTTCTATTTTATACAAATAAATGTGTACCTTGGATAATAATTGCTTTAGAAAAAAATGATTATTTTGAAAATTCAGTCAAAATGCAATTATTAATTTTACTAATTATTTTTCAAAAAGACTCAATTTTTCAAAATATAATTATTAATTTCTTCAGAGTTACCAAGTATCGTTTGTCATGTAAGTATATTTCAGATAGTAAAAAACAGCATACACATTTAATATCTTGGGGTGTGAATTCGAACTTGGAATATTCTATATTTCTGCATTCAGTTTGTGTGCGTTTCAACCAAAGACTCCTTGAAACAAAGAGTGTCGTTTAATGTTTCTTCAAATAGATCAAGAAAACAATAAATGAATGAACAATTGTAATAATTTTATAAAATTGTTCCCATTAACTATTGGTTATTAGTAATTGTCATAGATATACTACATCTCATCATTATTATAAGCAAAAAATCACTTTTAATATTTATTGAATAAGTAATGTACTTTATCTATAGACAAGATACATCACTTATTCAATAAACTTAAAAATAATAATTGAATACATTTAACAATTTAATAAAGCACTTATATTTCTGGACAATTGTTCTTATCTTAATAGCTTCTTATAATTTTGGAGTGCAGGAAAATTTAGTTATGACATCTTAAACAAGGCAGAACTCGTTAGAAGTGAGAAGACCCTTATTCTGTTACAAGATCAAGTGCTTTTTCCATCCCAAATTATATAGCATGTATGACATATTATTACATATAACGAATGAATAGTTCTTGAAATCTCATGAAACCTTTGTTGGGGTTAAACAGGACTCAGTGACAAAACAGTCTCATTCTGGACTTGTGGAATATGTGACAATCACACTTATCGTGAATATGGCTTCATGCTTGAGACTGTAGACTTGACTTGGTGTTGAGAAGCCGGTCATTTGGGGGCTAAACAAGTCTTTGAAGCGTTGGAGGCCACATAAATAAGTGAGATTTTGTGATGAAGATGACAACAAATTGGCGAGAACAGACAAACAACAGAGGTGATGAAGCTGGAATAATGCACAATATATTTTGTCTTAACTTGAAAGGAACCACATAATTAAAGATTGGGAAAACGTATAACTTGGGAAATGATTTTGTTGTAGTGTTCATTTTAAAGAAGTATTAAACATTCTTTTTTTGGCTACAAAGTACTATTAAACATTCTAATTATACAAAAAATGTGTACCTTGCTTGGATAACATTAAACATCAGAAAAAATGAATATTTTGAAAATTCATTCAAAGTAATTATTAATTCGACTAATTATTTTTTCAAAATACTTAAATTTTGGGTTATATAAAAGTGAATGATTTTTGTATGGATTGATATAAAATAAATATTTTTTATTAAGATTGTAAAATGTATTTTTATAAAAAATAAAATAAAAAAGGATTACAATTTTTTATGGTAGTCAAACCAGATCAATTGGTATTTAAACTTCACTGGTCGAAAATGGTTCAATCTCTCTTTTGAATCGGATAAACTGCAATGAAGCTTCACATATGAACAATTGAATTGTGGTTAGTTCTTTGGTCGACAATAATTCTATATCTTTTCTAAACCAAATGAGCTACAATGAGATTAACTTGTGACTAGTTGAACTTTGGTTAGTTCATTCATCAACAAAAGTTCGTCCTTTTTGGTGAATGAGATAAACTATAGCGAAAATTAACTTTTGACTCTTATACATGTTTAACCCTATATTTATTTATTTTGTTTACTATATATATAAAAAAATAGATTAATATCATTCTTTAGGATGGTTTTGGTTAACGGTGGAGCATGTCAAACCGACCATAAATGAAAGTTTAATGAGTGTGATCATTGGATCTTAGCCAAGTCATTGACCATGTGGATTTTTATAAAGTTCTTGACTCGAATAATAGTTTGTGAGAGTTTACATATTTTTAAAGAACAAACAGAGATATGAGACGAAAATAAAATTGCGAAGAAATTAAAGACAGAGATATGAAGTTTAAAGGACTTGGAATTAAATTGCTTGAAAATAAATTGCAAAGAAATATAAAAGTTTTATCTCAAAATTTAAGTTGCAGGGAACTTAAAGAAAGTTAAAGATATTGGAAGCATACTTAGATCCTAAGAACTTGAATTTGTTTTAAATTTATGAGTAAGCTTCAAAATGCATATGACCTTATATACATCATTTGAACAACTATTTATAGAGAAAGAGAACTAGGTAACTAACTAACTAACTAGGTGCAAAGTCACATTCATGGCAATTACTTTTTATTAGTAGATTAGAATGATTTAAGTTAAGTTATGTTATGTTGAATTTATGCAAGAAGTAATTTATTGTTTAATCCTGCAGAAATGCTACAGCACTTAGGCGCATTACTGAAGAGTAATGCAAGAGTGAAGAGTTAAGGTCCCACCTAGTATTTAAGGGCCTTCCCATAGCTTACAATGGCGACACTTCCTGATGTGAGGATAACCTGTCAAAAATATTGAAAAGCAAAGATGTAAGATCATTAGCAGGTCATAGACAATTCCTAACATCTTGTAGCTTTAGGACACACAAAGAAAGTGTGCATCTTCGGTTCCATCAATTCATTGCAAATCACATATGTGTCATCACAAGGAATTCCTCACTAAATAAGCCGAATGAAAGAGAGAACTCTTGGCGGAATCTTCAAGTGCCAAACCGTGCTCCATTTACGGTGAATAAGAGCCGAAAGTGCCTCGGTGGTTGCAAGTGTCACACAAATTCAGTATGCAGATTCGATTCGACAGAGTATGAATCATCTAGTTTACAATTACAAGAAACTTAACTAGCACAAAAAAAATCATTATAAAATATGATTTCAATTCAGCTACTTGTCTGCCGATTAAGAAACAAATAAAGAGGCATGTTAGTTAATAATCGAAACATTGTTAAACTGTTTGTTTTATCAATTGACTTAAAAAGTATTTAAATTAGTTGTTTCATGATTTTGAAGTGTGAAATGTTGAAGCAACGTACTTACTTTATCAGATGAATGTCCTATGTGAAGCTTCATTTTTGTTTCTGGCTCCAGTTTAGAAATAGATTAACAATCCAATGGATATAAAAGCTTTTACCGGAATAATGCTAGCAACGCATTCTTTTCAATAGTCTCTTTGATTGATTAAAATTCATATGAGATCCTTATGATTTGGTGGGACCCAGATATAAATTTCAATCAATCAAAGAGAATGTGTTGGAAATTGTGTGTTAGAGATTATGTCGGTAACTCTTGTTTACTGCATATTTTATATGAAGCGAGCCTCTTGTTTCTTAGCATGTTTGTTGCTTAATGTTGCTTATTGTACATTTTTTGATTGGTACTTTAACATATATGCCTCTGTAAGGGTATCACTATATATGCCTCTGTATTGATTTAGCAATGAAAGGGTGCTTGTAACTAAATATTTAGAAACATTTTAACTTATTTCTTGTTCCTCAAGTAACTAATTGATTTAGATATTTTTTTTATCTACTTCTCTTGTTTAAGCTACTTTTTAGGATCTTCAGAAGTCTGTTTGAGCAATTTTACTAGCATCTTTATGAGAAATTGCTTGGTAATCAGCGTTCCTTCCTTTTGAGTCCACTTAACGGCTATGACCTCCATATTGATTCCTATAGAGAAGGATTTCTCCACAACCTGGAACGTGGTCTATTAAGGATTCTAATGTGTCTTTTAACTTCTCCCAACGAATATGTCCCTCCAAAGATGCCACCTCTGTTAGTTTTTCCTCTTTAGACAACTTCGCAGCTGCAACCAAGTTTTTTTTTTTAGTAAAACAAATTTTATGGTAAGGAGACAGTGTTTCAATCCAAATTGATATTATATAAAACTTTTAGCAACTTTTCAGAGTCCATGTTATACTAACTGCTAAACATTTCAATACAAACAGTTACATCTCAAAGTTCATCCTGTTACGGCCTAAATTATTCTAAACCATCTACTTATACTAATATATACAACATACTGTATTTTTTCCTTTTATGTTGGTCTTAAATAATCATGTATTAGTTAAACCTATATCATAATTATATACACATATGTAATAAGCTCTCTTGTTATGGTTAAATATGATTGGTTTTAAAAATGAGTATGTGGAGAAAAGGTTGTTTGATAGAAGTGCTAAGTCGGTTTAGTGTTGAGCAGGCAATTATATGTTCCAATCAAAAGTGGAGAGTGGTGTGGCAAGCGGTTACTTGTGTAACTAGTTTTAATAGCTTTTGACAATCAATTAAGTGTATGAAATTGTCAATCGTGATATTCTCGGGAGGATTTCCTTCGCGAGATATAACAGTACAAAAATCAGTTATTAGATTCATTGAATAAGTTATCTATATGATCTATGTGAGATTTTATGATGATGATAGTAAAATGTTGGGTCCTACTAATTGGTGTCCCGGGTCACTTGTTAAGCATACATAAAAGGGAATTATTATCATGAAAGAAAACTATTTTTAACTTTATTATAAATTAATTACACAATTTCAATACATTAATTACTATATAATTTCCTTTTTCATATTTTTAATCAGTGTCCCGAGACATTGGTTTACATCTCCCTAAAATGTTTTGTGTTAACTTTAAAGGAAACACATATTATCACTACCATAAAAAATAAAAAAAGGAAACACATTAATTGCTTTTGGAGTACATTAATGTTGCAGAGTACCGAAGACCAAGGTGTTGATAAGTCGGTCAATGGGGGCTAAACAAAAGAATATTTTAGAGGATTATTTTAAAATTTCGATACATGTGATTACTCGTTACACATTTAAAGACGGAAATGATTGTGATATTATATATAGCAAATGAATAATTTGTAAAATCTGACCAAGCCTTTGTTGGGGTAATAAGTTCTCAATGACAAAACCGTCTCACTCTCATTAACTCTGATTCTGAACTTGGTGGAAATCACGCTGGCGGTAGTGTTATGTAACAATCAGACTTTAATTATTATTTTTTTTACAAAAATAAATGTTATTCATTCATTCAAATTGATAGAGTATATCGATATAATGCAAATTCGCTAAAAACAAAAAGGATGAATCCGTGAACATGCTCACAACATCCATGTTAATAGCATAAAACGACAAGATACAAATGCCTACACATGTGACTATATTTAAATCTCCGGAATAACCATGTCTCCGGATCTGCAACGTGGATGACGCCAAACTCATTTATTGGATCTGCACTGGATCAAAGCTGATCTGACAATCTGAACCGATCAAATACCTGAGAGAAACAAGAAAGACAAACAGCGTCGCACAAAGACGACGAACAAACCAACGTCGCACGAAGACGACGAAATCACAAAATAAAAAACAAAATAGACGTGAAAATCACTTATTTCAATAAAAGAGAAATAGAAAAACGAGTTAGAGTTTGAGAAGGAGAGAAGAGAGAGAACTCCTTAATCAGACTTTAATTCTGAATATGGGTTCATGCTGGAGAGTGTAGACTTGACTTGGTGTTTATAAGTCAGTTAATGGGGGCTAAACAAAAGTCTTTCGGGCGTTGGAGGACATAAATAAGAGAGATTTTTGATGAAGCTGGCATAATAGTACACACTACACAGTATATTTTGTCTCAACTTTAAATGAAAGGAACCGCATAATTAAAAATTGAGAAAAAAACCGTAGAAGTTGGTAAATGCATGGAATCATAAAGACTAACTTAGGATTGGGAAATGATGTTGTATTCATTTTAAAGACGTATGTATATACTAGTATATATATAGTGTTAAAAAGGTCTATTTTATGTACTTTCGATTTCATACAAAAAAATGTGTCCCTTGGATAATAATTACATGCATTAGAAAAAAATTATTATTTTGAAAATTCATTCAAAATAATTATTAATTTGACTAATTATTTTTTCAAAAAGACTTAATTCTTGGATTATACAAAAGTGAATGATTTTTTTTTTTTTTTTATGGATTGAATGTAAAATAAATAATTTTCTTTAAGATTGTAAAATGTATTTTTATAAAAAATAATTACAATTTTTTATAGTAATTAAACCATATTAATTAGGTATTTTAAACTTCAGTGGTCGACAAATGTTCGATCTCTCTTTTGAATATAATAAACTACAATGAAGCTAAACTTGTGAACAATTAAAAAAGGTTCTACATCTTTTATGAATCAGACGAGCTTCAATTAGTTTAACCGGTGATTAGTTGAACTTTGGTTAGTTCATTTGTTGAAAAAGGTTAACCCTTTCTTGTGAATCGGATGAACTACATTGAGACTTAACTTGTGCATTATATTTAAAGAAATTCAAAATTTTAAATTACATACATGATTAATTATTTTACTATATATAAATAATATATTAACATCATTGTTTAGGATGGTTTTTAGTTAACTGAAGCATGTCAAACTGTCAATGCGATCATTGGTAACTTGTGAGACCTTACGTGTGTGTGGATTTCTATAAAGTTCTTGACTTGAATAATTGTTTTTGAGATTTTACGTATTTTTAAAGAACAAGCAGATATTCTAATAGGAAAATAAAAATTGCAAGGATATTGAAGACAATGATGGAAAATGAAATTACTGAAGATAAATGACTTTAATATAGAAATTTTTTTAAAATGATATAACATAAATTGTAGGAAATGTAAAGTTTGCTGAAAAGTAAATGAGTTGAAATATAAATGCTTGAAAGTAAATGAGTTTCAATTTTGATTTGCTTATTATTAGGCAGATAAGGTTCCAGTTGGGAAACAAGCATCAACATTCAAAACATTTGCTGGTGTTGGATTGGCATCATTTGCTGATGGAAAATGAACTGCTAGATTCTTATCCACAGTTTTGAAATTTCAAGTTAAGCGTTAAATTAAATTTGCTATCTATATATACGTTTGTTGGTGGAACATGTACATTTGTTGGTGGATCATGAACAATGTTAAAAAAAAGGAATAGTTGAATTTGTTAGTGTGTTGCTAGATGTTTGTGACTTTGTTTGTAACTGTCATAATCATAATTAATTTTAAATAGTGGTCTCGGTAATGATTACAGTCGAGTAACGATCCTTGATAATACGGAGAATCATGAGAGAATTTTCCATACATATTCATGAGAGCATTAGACATAAGAATAGTTATTTTTCATTCTAAATTTCCCAAAATCTCTGTTTATACTTTCAAATTCTTAAAATTGTCTTCAGGAAGTTTGTTTGACATGATGACACTTATTTCATGTTGGGCTGCAAATGGCTAAAAATGCGATTCTATTATTTGTGGGCACAACTTTTGGAGAACAAAATTTGTTTAGCTTGAGTCTTGACTGATTATATGATTATAATTTTAGTTTGGATTTTCCAGAGATTTCACTTTGGAAATTGAATTCACTCGTACCATTATTAGTACGATGGTGGCTACCAATGGTCCATGACCAATTGTAAACGTCTATGCAAACGTTTTGGGTCAAATTAAATCTTTCTTCTTACTATGGTTATGCAGGGGGAAAAACTGATTTATTTTCTACCATTCTTTTGAAAATTTCACAACTTTCTTCTCGTATTTCTTCTCTTAATAGTGTTTTATCTGTCTTATGTTTTTCATTTTTTTTATGTTTCTGTTACAGGGGCTGCTACTACTTTTTGACGGTGTAATTGATTATTTGCGTGTCCAATTGAATCTAGTAATAATGCTCTCAATCAATCTAAGAATGGGGAAAGGTACTAGATTCAAAGAAACCTTTCCCTTTGTTATCTTGGTTGTTAGAAACAGGAAATATCAACATTTGACTTATTAATACATGTGCAATAACATTATACTAGTAAGTTTCTAGCCCGTCCCCCAATAACAAAGTCCGAAATTGGACATGTTCTTAATAAAGTGTGCCAGTTTATTGCTCAACCCCTGCAGAGTCACTTGATTGCAGTAAAGCGAAATTTGACATATCATGTCCATTGATTCTTCCAAGGTGTTATCTATCCTTACTCAATTGCAGTAAAGCAAGTTTTGATATATCTGAATTTGGCGAATAATCAATTACACCATCGAAAAGAAGTAACAGCCCATTTACCAGCAACAAGCTTTTTCTCATGTACACATGATGCAACCAACACAAGGGCATCAGATTGTAGATGTGTCAAATGTGAGTTAGAAGTCTCACAATGGATGAAAAAAGTATTTGTTGAGCTACATAAGTGAGAATACTCAACTATCTATTGTCTTAAGGATCCACCCCAGTGTTTTAGGCTCTCGGAAGTTCCAACATTGGATGACAACAAGTAAAATATCAAGAGTCAAATATCAATAAATGAAATTGGCCAATAAGTGAATTCCAGGTAAATATTTTATGATTTAGAAATTTGGCTTTTTAAAAGTGAGAAGTTAATTAAGTCCTCCTAAGAGTTCTGATGATTTAACTTATTGTTGCTTTCGGTGCTTGTTGAACTCCCCAACAATTTAACAAACAAATTCATAGTTAGAAGATACATGTGGTTTACGTCGGATATTCAACACAAATGTGATTGAGAAGGAACTAATCATAGTTCTTACTTCTTAGTGAATGTTTCAACTGAGATTCCTGAAGTTGTATGTAAACCTTTGTATTATTAAGAAGCATTTGCAAGGACTTTCGACCAAAAATGGAGACATTTTTGCATCTAAATTGGTTCAATAAATATCTAGTCAGGCTTCTGTAACGACCAAAATTTAGAGTCATTATTACCTTATTTTTGCGATAGAGAATCTTGAGGAAAACAAATGATTCATTTTCTTGCTATTCAGGTCCCTTAGTTATACAATCAGAGACTCATTTTCTAGCTAGTACTCGTGAAATAGAATCTGTTGAAGGATATAAATGGATTTTTGTACCTTGACACATTAGTCTAAACTCTCAACTCAGGAACTCATATTCAACTTCAATACCTACCTTCATCTATAGTTTGGATCTGGGTTCAATTCTCATAGCATGCCTAAAAAATCAAACTTTGATATTAGGTTAAATGAACTTTAATTTTGTTCCAAAAGAACTAATTCAAATAATGAGGGTTTTCAAACACAAATATACATTGCACAATCTAAGAACCTTGACAACATGAGACTCAAATACAACTTTTAATTGATGAGACCATGACAAGAGCGTCATACCGCAACAAATAGATATAATTTGCGATTAAACAATGAATTATATTACATTTAGATTCAAATATCATTTGGAATAAAGGGACAAGGGTATGTTTCCAAAGCATATAATAATGTGTGCTTTATAATTCAAAACTTAACCTTATTTCCTGATTTCCTTTTTCACCCGATGAATGAAGTCTTGATCTTGATTAACGACGCAGTTACATTTGTCATATTAATTCGTGCCTCAGGTGAATCTACACAACATCTTAATGCTAAAGCTAAGATAACATGAATTTCTTTCCCATGTTGTGAGTCTAAATTGTAATCCACAACTTCCATACTGGAATTGGCCATTGATTCGCTAATCCAAGTTTTCAAGGTTAATTCTTCTGAAAACATTTCATCTGTTGGCGTCTTTCCAGTGAACATTTCCATTAGCATTATCCCATAGCTGTACACATCTCCTTTAACTGAAATCACTCCCTTGGATCCATACTCTGTATGTAAACATGTATAATCACTAGTTATAAAAAAAAAATCTGAAACATACATTTTTGTTGCTGCCAATAACAAAACACAAGAAAATCTTATAAATGTGTTGTAGACAATTAGGCCTAAAAAAGTCAATATTGTTGCTATTTAGACATTTAGATAAGATATAATGTACTTATTTGTGAAGAAATTATAACCTGGTGCAACATAGCCAAGAGTAGCTAAAGTCCCTGTATGAGTTTTTGATTGTCCTTCATCCAAGAGCTTGGAAATGCCAAAATCACTCACGTGTGCAACCATATCTTCATCCAGCAACACATTACTAGGCTTCAAATCACAATGAACCACTGGTGTTGAAGAACCATGATGGAGATACTCCAATGCAGATGCCACATCTATCATTATATTCAACCTTTGCAAGAAATCCAAACAATAGTTATTAGAGTATAACCATTTTTCTACACTTCCATTTGACATAAACTCCATGACTAGAGATTTGAAATCAGGATTTGAACAACTACTGATAATCTGAACGAGATTTCGATGCCGAAGGTTACACATTGCATTGCATTCTGCATCAAAGCTTCTTGATGCTGCTTCCATTGTCAAGTCAAGTACTTTAACTGCTATCATCTTCCCACTAGAAAGCATTCCTTGATACACAGATCCAAATCCACCCCTTCCAAGTAATTTACTCTCACTGAATCCGTTAGTTGCTTGGACGAGTTCATAATAGGAAATCCTTTTTGGAACTCCTATAGTCAGGTCAAAATAGGAACCCCTTTCAAGTAGATTTTCAACATTTCTCCTTTTATGAATTTGAAGTATTATGCATGCAACAACCAAAATGCCTAACACAACAATTATGGATGATATGCATATGATTGATAGCATCTTTGACCTTTTCCTATGTTGATCACATGGAGGTACTTGTAAGTTAGGACTGCCACAAAGTGCTTCATTATGCATGAAAGATTGAGCACTGTAATTTTTGAATCGGCCACCATCCGGAATCTCTCCTTGTAACATATTGTAGGAAAAGTTGACACTTTCAAGATAGGCAAGTGAGTCTAAGGATTTTGGAATGAAACCGGTAAGAAGATTATGGGACAAGTCCAATAAGTTCAAGCTTACCAATTCACCAAGTGTTGTGGGAATTTCCCCATACAATTTGTTATTTGCTAAGGAGAGATTTTGTAGAGTTGTTAATGAACCTATGGTTTCAGGAATGTTGCTTGAAATTTGATTTCCTGACAGATCTAATTGCAGAATTGCTCTTAATTTACTAATCTCCATTGGAAGATTTCCAGTTATAGCATTGAAGGATAAGTTTACCACTAAAATATCTTTGAGACTCCAAAATGAGGAAGGTATCTCAGAGGTTAACCCGTTAGATTCTAAGTAAAGCTTTCTAAGTGAAGTCATATTTCCCAAACATGTCGGTAACACTCCTATAAGCTTATTGCTTAATAAATACAATTCACTCAAACTCTTAATTTCACAAAGCTCATCAATCATGGATCCTTGCAGTCTATTGTAACCAAAATCTAAATATTGAAGTTTATGTAACCCTTTAATTACACCAGGGATTGATCCATTTAAATCATTATGCCACAAAGATAATAGAATCAGGTTGCTCATGTTTCCAATTTCTAGTGGAATATTTCCATTAATTCCACAAGAATTTGCCCAAAAGTGTTCTACAGATAAGTTTCCAAGGGACTTGGGAAGTTTTGATGGTAAACTATTCCCTGATACTTCAAGATATTTCAGATATCTGCAACTTGTAAGTGAAGTAAGGAAGTTTATTTCAAGAGAATCATCAAATAACGTCAAGTTATTGCCACTTATGCGGAGAAAATTGAGGAATCTTAAATCTCCAAAAGAATTGGTCATAATTCCACTAAATTCATTATCACTAAAGTCAACTTGCAAAAGATTTGAAGCATTGGATATACTATTTGGAATTTTTCCAACAAATCTGTTTCCAGATATTTCCAGTCTTTGTAGGTTAGGAAGGCCAAATCCAAAATTTGATGGAAGCATGCCTGAGAGAGAATTTAGTTCAAGACTCAAAATTTCCAATGTTGAAATGTTGAAGACTTTTGAAGGAATTGGTCCACTCAAGCTGTTATATCCCATTTGTAGAACCTGAAGTTGACTGAGATGGCCAATCTCCGTTGGTATCGAACCTAACATCAAATACCACAGAGAAACAACAAATAAACAAAACCACATGTATATGATGATGAAGCGTGGTGTAAACACAAATACTAGTAATATTAAAATTGTAAAAGATCAATTTAAAGTATAAAGTGAAGATAGAAAGTTAAGGAAATACCTGTAAAAAGGTTATTTTGTAAATATAACTTTTGTAACAATGTGCAATTGCCAATCGATCGTGGAATGGTTCCTTCAAGAAAATTATTGTATAGAAAAAACAATTCAAGTTGAGGAAGTTGATTACACATCTCATCTGGAAGAGTTCCATTTAAATTGTTACTACCAAGGCTGATATCTCTCAAAGAAGAGATGTTGAAGAGGGCGAATGGAATTTCACCTGTATTTAACATAAAAGTTTTAAGTTATGATTTACGGAAGACTTTGATGATATTTAACTAAATATTAAGTTTGAGGGATCTTTCTTTGTTCGTTTTAAATTAGGTTTTTTTATCTTTTAAAATATTTACATTTGAACCAATTTTCATCAATAGTTCATTTTTCTTACGAATTTATGTACATTGCATTATACAGTAGAAACAATATTTCATCACCCAATACCACAATTGCTAACAACTAGAATCTCAGATAAAGACTAGAATAGTTCATATTAATTTTGTTGGATTTGATATTATAACATATAGTGGAGGATCTAGAACCCTTGATTACGGGTGCAAAACATCAATGTCAAAAATAATTTAAAATTTTAAATAATACACATTAGTTTACTTAAAAGCATAAATTAATAATCGTGACGGTTTGTACCCAAAAGAAAAAAAATAGTCGTGACGGAAAATATTTGTGGAACCAAAACTTGCTTAAATATTTTAAAGATATCAAAAACGAAGTTGTAGATATTTGTAGGACCGGCCATAAACTTATTTTGACTTTTTTGTTAAAAAAAAAAATTGAATTATGTGATTCAAATAGATGAGTTGAACCTAACGAGCCAACCAAGTTGCTCATGAACTTTAAACAAGTCAAACTCAAGCGAAAGAAAGGTTCGTTTCGAACTTGAGTTGAGTTACGAATTGAACCGATTTTTATCAAGTCGAATCGCGCTCGGATGAATTCGACTTGATTTGACTCGACTTTTTTTAAGTCTTATTAGCAAATCAAACGCACTAAGCATACTCACATTGAATGTATATAATGCACCAATAAACAAGTGAGGGGAAATAATGAGAAATGATATTTGTACAACAATTTGTGACAAGTTTTGGATCTCATACTGACATTGTGTTTCGATCTCTTTCTTCTCTTTCTTCTCTATTGTTTTTGACCAATTAAAAAAAATGTTGAATAAAAAATTATCACAAAATAGTTGTACAAATATTATTACACAAAAAAAAATAAAAAAATACAAGCACACCTAAAACAAAAAGCACAAGGCAAAAGCAATAAAAAAAAAGTAACTGTGAAATTAATTTGAAAGATCAATCCAAGCTAATATACCGTGAATTGTAACTGTAAGTTGCAAATGTCGAGGGCGTGCAACAGCATACCTAATTCTTGAAGTGATGATATGATTTAGATATTTTTTTTGATAAAGTGATGATATTATTTAGATGTTATCTTAGAAATAACTCTTAAAAAAAAATCTTAGGAAACAAAATGTAATTTATATTCTTTGAATATTCATGTAAGATTTTTGGTTATTTAAAAAAAATAAGACTTTTGGTAAATGTAAAGTTTGAATATTTCCAAACATAAATGACTAACTTGACATAAAAAAACATAAATGATATGTTTGAATATCATTTTTTTTTTTAAGAAATATGTTTGAATATCATTGAAGTGCGTCATTTTGTTTTATTGATTAAATGAATTTCCTGCGGATTTATCGGACTTGGATTTTCCTCGGTCGTTTCGGCGGAAGTACCTGCGAATATGTTCGCAGGAAACGTTCTTGCGCAGAATACTCCTCTATCACTCACCGAATATTCCCTGCGAATTTTTTACTTTTCCTGCGGATCTTATTACCCACGAAGAATCAGCTGAGAACCTAAATCCTAGGTGAAATCCGCAGCAAACGTGTTTCATGCGGAAAATTCACTAAAATCCCCAGGTAATTCCGCAGAAAAATCGAGAATTTCTAGCTCATGCTATATATGAGTATTTACTTGTGGGCAATTTAGTAAGTTTAAAGAAACAATAAATAAAAACTTACTATATGTGCAAATATGTCTTACCCTTCAAGTTGTTGTTTGTGAGATACAAAAATTTAAGCTTGGTCAATTTTCCAATGTCAGCTGGTATACGTCCTTTGTCAAAATTATTTCTGGATAGTTCCAAATCTTCCAACTCTTTACAATCATGCCAAACATTTGGCATCTCACCAGAAAAATCATTATTATGAAGACGGAGTGATCTGAGGTATGGAAGCCCTTGACAAACATTTGATGGAAGAATGCCGGTCATATTATTAAATCCAAGATGCAAGGATTGCAACGAAGAGTTGTTGAACATTAATATGTTGCCTGTGAGCATGTTAGATTCAAAGTTCACAAATATCAATTGTGTAAGATCACCGATTCCGTTCGGAATTTCTCCTTTAGTTCAATACATAAGACAGGAAAAACATTGATTAGAATGATTCATATATTAGTTGGCATGTAATGCACATTCATTAATACATTGATTAAAATGATCATGCTTATGCAATTTTATTAAACACCGCTAATTTGTATATCTAAATAACATATTGATTTCCTTCACACAAAAAAAAAATACTGATTGATTAAATTTAGGTTAGAAACAAATCTACATGCTACATACTCTTTTTTTTTTTTTTTTTGAGTAAATAGACAATTACACCCCTGAAATTGTAAGTTTTGTCAATTACCCCCTGAAATCAACAAAACTTCAATTACCCCCTGATATTTCACAACGTTAATCAATTTACCCCCTCCGTCAAATTTTTCTGTTAGTGAACATGATGTTTTGCAAATACCCCCCCGAAGTTT
>Ga0315914_1004750_pt1 | contig 20161 bp, 12 predicted proteins | sample MpolenodulesMG_FD_203920 | JGI IMG/M metagenome (GOLD analysis project Ga0315914, IMG submission 203920) | Medicago polymorpha root nodule microbial communities from Los Angeles, California, United States - elongated nodules | ecosystem: Host-associated > Plants > Roots > Nodule | place: USA... | reverse complement strand
TATGTAGTCTATGATAAAGACCAGATACATAAACAACCACGAAATCTAAAGAGTTAAGTTTTGTTATAACAGTGACCAAAAATTGAGTAAATGTTAATTTTTTAGGAAGAAAAAATAAGTATTCAATTGAATATTGAAAAGAAAGTGTAACAATTCAATTCTCTGTGACAATTGATTTGATAAGGGAGGGATAAGCGGAAAAGCCGGAAAGGCTGAGCGAGCCAGTTGCAAAGTAGTTAAAGAAAGTGGGTGACGTGACTCTATAATTGCAAGTTCAAAATATAATTTTAATTTTTGCTGTTGATATAAGTACGTATTACTCCTTAAGAAGAAAGTACGTAATTTCGAAGAAAAAAGAGAAAGAAAAGTAAATAATACAATTTAATTTTATTTAATTATTAAATTAAACCAATAAAAAACACGGGATTGGATGGAACTGGCGGTTACACACCTCAGTATTTTTTTATTTAATAATAATAACCAAATAAGTGTTTTTTTTTTGGTTGATAAATTATTGAGGTGTCGTGGACAGAATCTAACGTGAAGTAGTACATGTACTTGCGAGTTTGCGGTTTGGTTTGAGTGTTCAGAGAGAACCCTAGTTTTTGACTTTTTGGTTTAAGAGAAAAGATAGCCTGCCCCTAATCTATTATATTATATTTTTTTTGTTTTCTTTTCTCCTTTGTAACATATCTCAGATTCTTCTCTCTCCATCTAGATCTACCCCAAAACATAACTTTTTTCCGTCTTCTTACGTAGATTCTTTTCATCTCCATCCAGATCTACAGAACAAGCTTTTCTTCTCTATCCATGAGAACAGAAACCATATCTACAGAAATAAAGAAGATTCTTTTCATCTCCATCCAGATCTGGAGAAGGTTGCAGTCCACGGGACCATTATATTAACAGGTTACAAGCTTATTTGTGTATCCTTTTAATATATTTGATAGATCAAAGCATTTTGGTTTCGTCCGTCAATGGATTAAAGCAATGATATAGTTCTTGTTTCTGATTTTTAATTCTTGAATTCATTCATTTGCTAGTTTAATTTAAATAATAATATGATAATAACCAAAAGATATGTTATGGATACAGGAAGTAATACAAGCACTAGAATTGTATGGGCATGTGGGAAATGATTGACGTTTGTGATGCATTCAAATTTGTCTCTGAATTTTTGAAAGTGAAGAGGTACTTACTAGAGTCTCTTTTTTGTAAAGTATGTAAACTCTGTAAGTTCTGTATCTGAAATGTGATCACACAACCCTGTATATATAATGTTTTTACATTAAATACGATGAATGCTTAATTAGTGTTTTATAAATTAAAGCAATATCTGAAGATTCTTAATTTTCACACTTCTGCTAGTGTTTTTTAATGAAAACGTTGGCTATTAGTTTAGTTGTTAGTAATGTTAGTGGGGGGATTTGAATAATGTTGCCTTATCTCTCCAAGCCGTATATTCCCCTCACTAAATCACAAAACCAACTTATCACTCTTGATTTTCTTGTGAACTTTATAATGTTTTCTCTTCGTTGACAGCTTATATTCATTAGACAATCAGAAATATGATAATACGATAACCCACAATTTATTACATCTATGGATTTTATAATTTTTAAATCATTTGGTGAAGGTTTTAGTCCACACGATCATCATATTGTTGGAATGAGGTCATCACGTTCACACATAAATACTGGGATTTGACGGCTCAGTCTCAACTCACTTTCACTGTAAGAATAGTATTCTTGTTTTTTGTCTTAACATAATGAAATTTTGAGTACATTTAATTTTCTTCAATGACTATACAATTTTTGAAGTGTGATTTTTGTAATCTTGTTTTAACAGGTTTGGGATCTTTCTCATGGTGAAGGATTGACTAGAGGAGCCACTATTCTTCTCTTTAACAATAAAAAGCACCTCAAAACCGAGCAGTAAAAACTTAGGCTTTGGGCATGAAAAGAGGGTGATGGAACATTCCCTACTACACCTGGAAAGGTGAATATTGTGCATAGGCATCGCATTTTGTTTTATGTTCATTTTAATGAAACCTTTTCTAATGAGCATAAAATACTGTGTCCTCATTAGGTCCCTAGGCATGAGCGTGTGGGAGTTGGAGAGATTGGAAAATCTTTTGAATAAGTATGCCAAATTCAATGGGTAGACGGGCTAGATCCCCTCCCATTCAAAATTACATATAAAACCAAGGAACATGAAAGCTTAAAATATAGAAGCTATTATTTGTAAGTGGTTGTGGACTTCTGTAGTTTTGGGCATTCAATTGTTTTTCAGGTTAAGATTAGTTTGACCGTATTGCCTGTGTTAACCTGGTCAATTACCAAAAAATCATAATAATATATATATTTATTTAAATCTTTACATGACATCCCCCACCCCCCAATGTACCTCCATGGTCAGTAATTATTGAAGTGATTTAGACCCTGTGGGAATAATGAAAGTTTAATAAGCCATCAAAATGTTAAAGAAAATAGTTGGATTGTTTCTCCATTGGTCTTGATTATAAAAACCAAAAAAGTATAAAATGTTACTTGTTAGTTGTTGTTTTTTCTGACATAAACCTTTTTCCCTTGGTTGTTTTCTGAGAAGCGGGCTCTTGTATTGGACATTATGATGCAAGACTTTGGGATTTTCAAAAAAGAATTCATTATATATCACCTGATCTCATTTTTTGGGTTTCATTTAATCACATATTTTTTATCTCCTTTCAAATACACAGTTTTTTTTTTGTTTCTACTAGCTGAACACATAACTGAGTTCTAGTAATCATAAGCTGATGATACTACATAAACCAACAAATATTTGAAGTGCGAAACCATTTAAAAAGATTTAGTTTTAAATGTCCCTTCAGAAGATTTGGCTTTTGACATAACACAATCTTTCATTTGTTCACTGGGCTGAAACCCTGTAATGGGATAAGACATTTCCTATTGTTGTCGTTGATTGATTTTTTTGTTGTCATTTTGTTATCTCTGGTAAACGATAGACATTTGTATTGCACTTGAACATTTGTTTTCTTGTTTTGAACTGAAGAGGTAGTTATGTAGAGTAGAGAAATATTTTAGGAAACTGTACCAGTGTGGGTGTAGGTCTTTTATTTATATTTAGTAAGTTAGGATAGCAGTGCAATTTAGTGCAGAAGACACCAACATCTTCCACGCATCAATTATGATCATAAATTTCTCTGCACATAAGTCACATAAGTAATATATATTGTACTCAACGCAGACATATAGAGAAGCAGGTTTCTTTTCACCTTTTCTACATATAGTCTCAAATATAAGTACTGAAAAAAAATCATCAGATAGACAAGGAAAGTTATGACTTACTGAGGCGATGATTGTATAGGATATTTACACTGCAGTTACAACTAGATTAAACAAGTAATAGAAAATCAATGCTATTTGTATCATTAGTTTGCCTGTTAAATGTGCTTCCTTGATATTGACGAGTTCTACACCGTAGGGGTCATAAACATAATAACCCTATATCCCATAGAAATTGATGTAGATAGGAATGTTTATTTCGCAAATGCTTTTTCCATATTATTTGGATATGTAGTTTAGTTCCCGGAGAATTAAGATGTCCTTCTCTTGTTGTCAATGTAATCTTTATTCCAATTTTAAATATAAACTGTCACGTTAAGTACATTCTTGATTTTTCTTAGTAATTTGCATTTGTTGTCTTGTTCAGGGACTCGGTAGTTAGGCAATTTCTAATTATGATATTGGTGCATTTACTGGCAATGCAACACCAAGGCATTTTCAATGTTGGATGGATAGATTCCTTGTTTCCCTTTTGCCGAGGGCATTCTGAAGCTGGAACTGCTGACCATGAACCGTGGTCCTTCGGAGAAGAGGTTGGATCAACTTTAGCTGTACAAGGTTAATTTTTATAAAGCTTACCAACCTGTATGTCATATATTGGACATTATATAAATTTCATGATGAAATTGCATGTCCTTCTATATCATGCTGCATAATAATTATGAAGGTTTCATATTTGAGCTTGATCATTAGTATAATAGTTAATGAAAAAAGAAGTAAATAATGTCATATATTTAATGAAGTGTCTAGGTTCTGGTGTTTCACATTTTGTGAGAATAATGTGTCAACTTTCAAATATGTTTTTAAGCTTCCCCCATCCTCACAAAAACTGGAATTGTAGTCGAACTTCATAATCATTGAATATATTTTAATCTCCTTTAAGATATCTAGAGCATAAAATATACATTTGCATTGCCCTTCGGACTATATTTTGAATGGCATGTTTATTTAATAGAAACGCTTTAGTTCTTTACAGTCCTTTTGAGTCTTTTTTCCTCATTTAAAAAAATGGTGTGTGCTGTCATTTCAAATTACCTATATGATAAAACACTTCATCTCTAATTTTAGTGTGAAATTCGCCGATTGGAAATGAGGAGGCGTTTCTACATTATCCATCTTATCTGCACGCTGTTATTTTGCATATGCGATGGGTACTCATATGGCATCACCTACCTTCTCTGCTGGTGGGTTGTTGTTCTGTTGATTACTTCTAGTGTCTATGATTGCATTAATGATATTTGAACTTTCTTCATATGCATCATGTTTTTTTTCTTCGCTTTTGCAGATCCAAAAGATCCTAGTTTGTGTGAAACTTGAAAATTCGTTTTTTACTTGTCCAGTGTTAGTGTATGCAATATTATAAGATCCAAAAGTAATGTCTTGGCAATTATCCAAAAGATCCTAGTTTGAGTAAACTTGAAAATGATTACTCTGTCTATCATCAATCTATCTCACATTACTATATTTTGAGAAATGTCTTGGCATGAATTAGGCTTTGATTTCCTTTTTTTTTATCCATTTCAGCTGAACTTTTTTATATAGCTCTTGGTCATTGAAAAAACACCTTTCAAAGGAATGATAGGAAAGTAAGAGTCATCTTCCTAGTTGTAAAATAAGTCATTTTTATCATAGTATGAATTGATGGTGGTGCAACAATTTTAATGATAACGATGTTGGTGCTGGTTGGCTCTTGTGAATTGCGATCATTTTCAAGCTTTGGTTTGGACCAATTGAGATTTGAGTATGCTGAAAACTGACATTTAAGTCAGATCTGAAATCTGAATTGGAAAATTCAAATCTTAATCTAATCTAAACCAATCTAACTATCATCCTAAAAAAATTCTACATTAAAGTCAAACATTTCTATATTTGAGACTCAATACATTATCACTGGTTATGGGTATATTCTGCTGGTTTCTGTCATTCTTTTTTTTTTTTTTTAAATATGAATTACCTTATCCGACATTGTCCATTTGGTAATATAGTGGCAAATATAAAATTGTTATAGTGGTGTTTTGTCTTATACTACAAGTTGTGCTGATTTAATTAATGTCTGATTGTATCTTGATCTGCTCCACATGCATTCCGGGGTTGGTTAAGTTGGAGGTTACTCTCCCAAAGGGGTCATGGTTGGGTTTTGAATTCAGTGATTGTATCCGATATTTTTTCTGGTCATTATTTTTCTATTTTATTTTAGTATTCTTAATAATTATGTTTAGTTTTGTATTATCTTGACAATTTTTCTTTTAATTTTTTAATTTGTTGTATGCCAGGATTTGCCTGGTTTATAATATTAAAAGGTGGCTCAGTTTTGCCCGTAGGCCTCCCTATTCAGCATGTTGGATTATCCCTTCTCGGGGCTTTAAATGAATATGGTAAGTCCATGCATATTATTTAATACAATAAACAGTTGATTGATATTTCAACACTATTCAGAATAATGTCTTGATCTTATAGTCTCATGCATATTATTTTAATCAGGTAAAGCTGAAGGCTTTCTATTCAAGGATGAAGGATCTTGGGAAAGAAACACCGTCTCCACATTCAATGAATAACCGACGTAAATAGTGGTATAAAACTAAAACTAACAAACAACAAGTCTGACCTTTGGAACGACAAACCTACATAGTTGATTAACAGTAAATATTTTTAGAAACTAACAAGTTTGATCTTTATGAACCACAAAACTAAAAATAACAGAAATCATTACTAGTAGGTAGACTAGTAACATCCCCCAAAGCCCACCTTTATTCCAAATCGCTGATCCTTAATGCTTATTGTTCCCTTTATGGTCGCCTTGATCTTTCCAAAATTTGAAGCCAGCTTTGCAGCTAGGATTCCCTCAGTGTTGATGCTGACACAGGGTATTATGGAATCCTCATTCAGCAACAGAATTTTCCCTACAATGTTACTAAAGTGAGCAATGCTTCACTTTGAGACCAACACCAAAGCCATTATTTCCTGTCCAATTGCCTCCAAATTCGATAGCTCTCCTTTTCCTGTTTTTCAACCAACAATTAATGTTTATTAACTTAAAAGAATAGAAAAACTGTAGTTTGCATGCTTACATAATAAGATAACTAGCAATACTTCCGTAGTTGTAAAAAATGCTCCCTTTTAGATGAAAGTTGCGGCTGAGTTTACACAATATCTTTGCTTTTAAGATGGTGCCAGTTGATATTTGAATTGATCCTTGTAGGCCTTTTTTATGCAAGTAATAAGAACTAAATACTAAATTAACTGGCATAGAGGGCAAATCGGACTCAAGTTTCCATATTTTCATCTTCATCAAATACTGAGTTGGTAACAAGTAATTTGTTATCTTGTAGTTAACACCGAGTCCCTGTAACATATCGAATCAAATTTTGAAATTAATAATTTGTATATAGTGTATCTATATTAGTTATTTATTAAAGTAAGCAAATTTTTACTTACCATTTGTTGACCAATCATTGCTTCAAATACAACCAGGTTAAAATGGTTCAATTTCAGATTAAACTCATTTTTGATTTCCAAGTCTGAGCTATCAACTAAGTATAATCCATGACTCTGTTCATAATATTGAAACTGAATTTAAGAATCCTATAAAGAATCATAATAAAATTTAAAGTCTACATTAATATTACCATGTAACCATGTAGGGTAGCCTCAGTATTTTCATGAATTTCATTAAGCAAAGAATTTTGTCGTTCCAGATCTAGAAAGCAATTTTAAGAAGCTGAGTAATAATCAGTTTTAGAAGTCACCTTTAATCTTGGGTTTAGAATATTCACGAAGGATATATTGTAAACTGTTGTCAAGCTTCCTAAATATCCATGGTTTTTTGGATTTTGTGGTGAAGGCTCGTTCATCATCAACCATTTTTTGATTTTGGGAGGATGAACAGTACACAGAATTAGGGTATTTGCCACTCTGCAATTAGGGTTCGGGATGTATATGAATTTTTTTTGGTTTGGGGCAGTTTGACCCGATAAATATTATCACGATAAATTTAAATTTGAAAAAATTCTAGTGTGTGAATTTTTAAGTTTATTATCACGTGACCCTATGCTACATTCTAGTACGTTCCATATTTATCGGGTCAAATTGCCCCAAACCAAAAAAAATTCATATACATCCTGAACCCTAATTGCAGAGTGGCAGATACCATAATTCTGTGTACTGTTCATCCTCCAAAAACCCAAAATCCAAAAATGGTTGATGATGAACCAGCCTTCACCACAAAATCCAAAAAACCATGGATATTTAGGAAGCTTGACAACGGTTTACAATATATCCTTCGTGAATATTCTGAACCCAAGATTAAAGGTGACTTCTAAAACTGATTTCTATTATTTTTTACTGAATATTTGTTTGTTTGAATTCTAGATCTGGAACGACAAAATTCTTTGCTTAATGAAATTCATGAAAATACTAAGACTACCCTACATGGTAATATTAATGTAGACTTTAAATTTTATTATGATTCTTTATAGGATTCTTAAATTCATTTTCAATATTGTGAACAGAGTCATGGATTATACTCAGTTGATAGCTTAGACTTGGAAATCAAAAATGAGCTTAATCTGAAATTGAATCATTTTAACCCGGTTGTATTTGAAGCAATGATTGGTCAACAAATGGCAAGTAAAAATTTGCTTACTTTAATAAATAACTAATATAGATACACTATTTACAAATTATTAATTTCAAAATTTGATTCAATATGTTACAGGGACTCGGTGTTAACTACAAGATAACAAATTACTTGTTACCAACTCAGTATTTGATGAAGATGAAAATATGGAAACTTGAGCCTGATTTGCCCCCTATGCTAGTTAATTTAGTATTTAGTTCTTATTACTTATATAAAAAAGGCCTACAAGGATCAATTCAAATATCAACCGGCACCATCTTAAAAGCAAAGATATTGTGTGAACTCAGCCGCAACTTTCATCTAAAAGAGAGCATTTTTTACAACTACGGAAGTATTGCTAGTTATCTTATTATGTAAGCATGCAAACTATAGTTTTTCTATTCTTTTATATTAATAGTTTGACCCGATTTTATTTTTTAAATTTGAAAACATAGGGAAGAAATAAAAAATAAAATCATTACTTCAAATAGTGTATTTAGTTATTAAAACATAGACTATAATTTGTAAGTAGTGTATTTATATTAGTTATTTATTAAAGTAAACAAATTTTTACTTACCATTTGTTGACCAATCATTGCTTCCGGGTTAAAATGGTTCAATTTCAGACTAAGCTCATTTTTGATTTCCAAGTCTGAGCTATCAACTGAGTATAATCCATGACTCTGTTCACAATATTAAAAATGAATTTAAGAATCCTATAAAGAATCATAATAAAATTTAAAGTTAAACAAATATTTAGTAAAAAATAATAGAAAGCAATTTTAAGAAGCTGAGTAATAATCAGTTTTAGAAGTCTCCTTTAATCCTGAGTTAACTCACGCTAATTTATATTCCAAATTCAAGTGAATTGCTAGCAGCCAAGCAAGGCACATGGGAGCCAAAGTGAAACCGACCAATCCAATTTGCATTTGAGAAGGATCTCTGGCCGGTGTTATAGGTACAGAGGAAACAAATTGACTCTCAGTGCTGCAAACTCTCTTTTGGCTGACATGGCTTCAAAGTACCGAGTGCAAGATGCCAATGCTACTGGAATTGGTCGAAGCATCTCCTGGAAAAAAGAATGGATTTTCGGTTCAGATGCAAGCAGAAAACACAAAGTTATAGTCTATTATTCTTCATAGAGATGTCCTCAATGTAGTGCCTCTATGCACTTTGTTGCCTTTAAAAACACACTGAAATGTGGTACACGTAATTCACTTCACTTTGGCTCCCATGTGGCTTGCTTGACTGCTAGCAATTCACTTGAATTTGGAATATAAACTAGCGTGAGTTAACTCACGCTGGGTGTAACACTTGCGTGAGTTAACTCATGCAGTGTGACTTAAGTCACGCATGTGTAAAAAACTAAGTCACGTTTTTTACACTTGCATTAGTTAACTAACGCAGGGGTATTTTGGTCCGAACTGCAGGGCGCGAGTGTTTTGTGCTGGGGGAAGAACAGAAATCCCAATTTAATTCTCTCTCCTCTATACTATGTGTATTAAATAGAAAAAACACATGTGATATCATTCGTTCGAACTCAATAAAAGTGTTGAGTCTAATAGTATTGACGTAATCCCTTTAGTTAAACTTTACGAACTAAATTAATATGCTCATTATTACAATAAATGTAATATAATTATTTGATAATGAAGCACATAATGTTAATGAAATACAATTTTAAAAATAAAAATGACATTCACTCGGACATTTTTTTTGTTGCAAATTGACATTCATTGTGAGATGAAGAAAATTTACGCAAGTCTTGAAAGTTTTTCTAAAACATGTTTTTATCACTCCACTTCTTTTTTTTTTTTAAAGGTATCACTCCACTTTTTATTTCCACTCTCCAGCCACCAAATTATCCTCATATTCATATCCCCTCACAAAGTTAATTTTGATTAAAAGAAATTAAACAAAGTTCCAAGGATTATTTTTATCACACACGGAAAATAATTTTTTATTAAGAGAAATAACTGGTATTGGCGAAAGAAAAACAAACAAATCTAACTTGTAAAAAGAGATAAGGTAAAATTTGAAATTTAAAGTTATATATACTTAGGGAAGAAGATAAATAGATAAAAAAAAATAGTCGTTGAGTTTTATGTTTTTTATTGTGTCGTGTTACTGTTTTTTTTTTGAACAAGGCAAAATGAGATATATTAACAAAAGTTTTGTATCCCTAGCACAAGAAGTGCCAAAGGAAACAAAACAAAGTTACAACAAAGTTCCGATCAAAACAGAAACGGAAAACAATAAGAGTACATCAGCCAATCCCCAAACAACCAAAGGGACGCTGCCACCACATATGATAACCAAAAGGAAAACATACATTTTTTGCTTTCAACCATTTGAGAGATGTAATCTTAACCTTCTCAAGTAATTGCATTGTTGTTCTTGCGGTGCTAGCAAACAATCTTTGGTTTCTTTCATTCCAAAGAACCCAAATACCACAAAGCCAAATCAAATGAAGAAAAGACCTTCTTGGAGTATAACGACCTGAAGAATAAACAAACTGATAATAATGGTCCAAAACTTGTTGGGAGTCCACAGAAAACACACCAATCCAAGTTTTAATTTGTTGCCATAAGTCGTCAAAAATAGGACAATGAATAATTAAGTGATCAATTGTTTCATTTTTTCCACATCCTGCAACACACAATTGGGTATCATTAGTAATAACACCTTGCCGCACCAAATTATCCTTTGTTGGCCATCTATTGCGGAGAAGACGTCACACGCAAATAGAAACCTTCAAAGGAACACTCTTATGCCAGGGAGCCTCCGAGACGACGTCGTGGTTGTGCACCTCCTGCCGCATGAGCATTTGATACACACCACGTACGGTGCAACCATCACCACTATTAGGCCGCCAAAGCCAGACATCTAGTTCAGTGTCCTGCAAAGTAACGTTAGTAAGCAAATTCCTAATCTCCACCACTAACTCCTCCTCCCAAGCTAACAAACGACACCTCCACCTCCAAGCCTCCCCATCTTCACCCCACCCTAAAGCATGCATCTCTCCCACCGACAAATCCTTATGAATCGATAAGTCATACAACCTCCTAAATCTCTCTGTCGTGTTACTGTTAAAACACTTTGCATGACGTGATGTCAATGTGGACAAACCACAATGTCACTTAATGTGACATGCCAAAACCTTTAACATAATTATTTGATGGATTGAATTTTTAGTATTTAGTATATTTGGAGTCTCAAGTTGCTAGACAATTATAATTTGAAGAATTAAAATAATGCGGTAATGATAATTCAATTAATTAAACTAAATATTAAAGGAGTCAAAGTCTATAATTCGAATCTAAATAAATGATAACATGCAAACATCTCTCATTAAAAAAATTTAAAATAGTGATTTACTCATTAGTCATTGAACACAACTCACTCTCACACCCTTCACTATTAAACATATGTTAGATTAGGACACATCCAAAAACAATAGTATCCATATCAAAATAGCATGTTCTCCCCGTCCTTGTTTCATATTCCCTCTCTCCCAGATTTGATTTGAAGAGATTTGTATTGTTGAATTTCTTGATTTGAAGATTTTCAAATTTGAAAACCTGGGGAAGATAAATAAGGGAAAAAAAAATATAACCATTGCATGTTTGTCAAGATGTTATGTGTGATATTGCGTAAACTTAAACACCTTAACGTGAGATATTAACACCTTTAATAAAACTATTTGATGATGAAGTATTTTGATTAACATTGAGGCAATTTAAGAATGCAATATAGTATTTCGAAAATTTGGTGCTCCGAATTTCTAGACACTTAAAATTTTAAAAATAGTTTTACTAACTCATGCTTTAAGATTATATGTTAAAAAACTCAAAAGTAAAATTTTTTTAATAAAAAGAACAATATTTATAATTTTAATTTAAATATACAACTTTTAAAACAGAATTATTATATATAATTTTTTAACATGTTCTCGATTACATGTTACTATTTTGCTTTAAAAGATGAAAATGTTAATTTACTCATTATTTTATAAATTGAACATCATGTGTCACACACGTATCACTCCTAAACACGTGTTGGGCTAGGACATGCCCAAAAACAGTATTCAGATCCAAATATCATGTTCACCACCTTTTGTCATCTTTACTCTCCTAAAAAATAAATCGTATTTGACATCATGAATAGCAATCTCTATACACATTTTTTTATAAGTGACAAAGGGACAAAACAAAACTGACCAAAACTTGTACACTATCTATATATCACCACTTGACAGGTGGTGTGTGGCCTTATGACTAAACTAAATAACAAGAAAATTATGTACATTGAGAATTCTATGCTTTGTGAAACCAAAAAAGTTAAACTTGATACATCATACCAACTTCTAGTGATGATGCATGAGGTACACCAAGTACAAAGGATGGTGCCCTACTATTCCTTCTTAGAAATTCATATACAAAATTAATAGCTATTTTCTTTATAGTACTAGACCCTGGTTTAGCCTTCATGTAAGAGTGTCCTATAATATAAGCTATTCCAGCTTCTCTTGCTTCCATCACTTCTTCTAACTCTTCCTTTGCTTCTGTGTCAATTTTTGGACTCTCAGGTACCAAAAACCTCACCTTTTTCTTTTGTTGAATCACCTGTGGCGACTTTATCTCCTTAAGTTCTGATGACGTCTCTTCCAAGTCAACATTATCAACATTATTATCTGAATTATTATCGCTGCACCTCAAAATGGTTTGTGAAGAATATGTCCCAACAACTGTCATTTTGTCATGTTTTTCGAGTTCATCATTTGAAGATATTCCGATGCTCCCTGTGCGTATGAATTCCGCTATGCTGCATAAAAGGTCATTCTCAAACTCAACATCATCTTTGTGGATATCGCGGTATCCATACCGCACTATGCAACGATAGATTCTGAAATTCCGCGGACCTACACGGCCAACTAGAAATCTTTCCTCGGGTCTAACGTGCGGAACCGGCACGTGTTTGATGCAGAGAAAGACTAGGATCTGATGGAAAGCTGGCAGGTTGGTCACAAAGTGGGAGAAAATGACAGGAATGCCGGATACTAGATCTGTATGTATAAGGCCGACACCACGCACTCGTACAATGCCTATGCTTGGACCTATGCCAAGCAGCCAGTTGATGGAAACCTTGTTTTGAACATCAAATTCGTACTTTTTGTGTGTGCCGTAGTGCCAGACATACATGACAGTTATAAAAACAAATGCCAATGCAATCGGCACCCATGCTCCTTGTAGGAACTTGGTAAGAGAAGCGGAAAAGAAGACAGACTCAATGGTGCCGAAAAAGAGAACAAATGCGAGTGCAAAGAAAACATTCTGGTGCCAGCATAGTACAATAACCAGTGACATCAAACAGGTGGTTACCAGCATCACTGTGATAACTGCCAAACCTGTTAGGCAAAGAGCATTATGTCAGATATGATCGCAATTCGCAACTAAAGAAAGAACCAATTACAAGCACAAGTACATAAAAGCCATACTTATTATCTATAAAGCACTGATACGGACACAACATTGACACACCGACACCCATTAATAATTTAAGAAAATAGTACAATCGAATGCAGCTACATTTGTTGGTGCCACGTCTCGGTGTCAGACACCGACATGGCCGAAGTGTCAGTGCTACATAGCTTATGATTATGATGGCAATGTTACTTTGTGTTGCATACAAAATTCTACTGCAACTTATATAAAATGCATCCTCTTGCTAAAAATTAATGTATGTGTAATTTGTGATTGTTGTCATACCTGAGGCATGGCCGAGATGCTGTGTGTTTCTGAAACCAATTGTAACAGCCAAACACAAGATCATCAATAGCCAATTGATCTCAGGGATATATATTTGCCCGTGAATTTTGGATGATGTGTGAACCACTTTAACTCTTGGGAAGCAATTTAATGCAGAACATTGCTTGATAATTGAGAATGTTCCAGTTATGATGGCTTGGCTTCCAACAACAGCGGCAAATACAGCAAGAACCAGAACAGGCCATCTCAATTTCTCTGGAAAGCAAAAAAGCGAACAAATGTCAATTATCCGAGAACTCCTTCACAATCTACATCCTACCTACAAAAATAAAATGAGTTAAGCAGCAGCTACCTGGAACAGATACATAAAACCCAAAGTGATACGCATGCTCAGTATCATGATGTCTTGATAGATATGCTGCTTGTCCCATATATGCAAGAATTAAAGATGGATAAACCACAGAAGTGAATGCAATCTGCAAAAAGAGATCTTAATTAAATAAGCATTTCCAAAAACTATTTGACTATAACTATGAGTTCATTTGGATTGACTTATTTGAGTTTATCTACTGGCATAAGCACTATAGAGACTGTTTGAGAGAGCTTATAAAAACAACTTATGACGTGTAGATAAATTGTTTTCATCTTATTTCCATAAGCTCTCCATGATACCTTATTAAAAGTTAAAACAGTTTGACTTTATTTTATATTTTTGTTGTAGAAAATAGTTTTGTACATGAGTGCTTATTTTATGAGCACTTTATTAAGCTATTTCTCCAAATAAGGACCTAAAACCAATATGAGAAGTGATGTTAACACTTATCAGTTATCATATCAAGGGGGATAAGTTAAAACTTTTGGAGTGAACCAGACGAAATAAGCTATCCAAACAGAACGAGTGAAATTGTGAGAAGCGCTAATGTATTGTGTTCGCTATATCTAATATTAGTTATATTTGATTATCCTCCATACAAAACCAAGTTTAAAAATAACATACCTGGATTGATAATTGTGAGAAGTGTCCAAGATCAGCAAACATGGCTTCTGACCCTGTATAAGTGCAAAAGAAATGGTGAGGATAACGGCATAAAATATAAGCTAACCATCAACTAAAACATACAGACCTGTTATGGACAGCAAAACTCCACCAAGAGCCATCCAACCTCCAGTTTGATTTTTCCTCATAAACCGCAACGCATAAATTGGACAGAGTGCACGGTATATCTGAGAGTTCCAATGGAATATATTATATATTCCAATGGCACTGATGCAAAATAGCCATGCCATAACTATTGGAGCAAACATGAAGCCGACTCGATGAGTGCCAAAATGTTGAAGCGCAAACAAGCCTATCAATATGATGCATGCAACTGGAACTTCTACATCTGTCAAGCAACAAATTTCAAAAGCACTATCAGCGAGGAAAGTGCCACATCTCTCGCATAAAAAGGAGTGGAATCAAAATTCCACGTGCAGATATAAGCAAAAAGATATATAACGTAAGAACAAATTAAGGCATAACGAGACAAACAATTTTTTCGTCTTCTTTAATCCTTTATGATAAGTTAGTTATTCAAACAAAAAAATAATAATTTGTCAAAAATATAAATTTCTGATAGGTGCGCACGTCTAAAAAACTCTTATTGCTGTCAAATATTATATTACAAGCGATTCATCCACGTCAAATAAAACCATGCAACGTTGAATTGACACATAATCACATAACAAGGTGACCTACATATCTGTTACACCATCCATAGCAAGTTATTAACAGTATAAGACGTTATTGCAGCAGAATAGATCTTAGGATCCTTAAAAACCTCTATTGAAATGAACATTAGTATTAAGGCATATATGATATAACCCTTGCTTCAATTAATTAATGACAGATTTTGGCATTAAGAGAGACCGACCAGTATGGAAACTCCAAGAATACAAGTTCCAACTCATCATGTCACAGCTAAATCAAACACATCACACATGTGCTTTAAGTTATATGCCTAAAGCACACAGTACATGCATGCAGCTCAGAGTGTTGGAGCCCATCACATGTGATCATGTGGATTTAAACTTTTCAAGGACACAATTATAAGTCACACCCTAAACATGCAGAAACAAATGCAACATAATGATTTGTCCTTAATACAATTTTCTCACAAACATTCCAACAAAAGTATAAAGAAACACTGCCAAACTGAGAAAAAGGAACATCTAGACAACTGAGAGATAAACTACTAGTGGCATAATGAAAAAAAGGTGTTTTTTCCTAAAAAAAAACATAAATCAGAATTGAGATAAAACTTACACGCGTGATGTTCCTTGGACATTGAAAGCTCAAATCCTGATATGGCTGAGAAAACTGCATTCATTCAAAATAACTTACTCAGTGACTTAAAGGGACCCTAAAGCTCAAATAAATTTCCTATAGAAATCTTAGAAACGGGAAAGAAATTGAAAACAAGTTTCAATTTTGTAATTAAAAGTAAAACATGAAATGGATACAGGAGTAGTAAACAATCATTTTAGTCCCTAAATATATTTATTAGGTGTTGTTACTCTAGTCTTTGAATGGAGCGAAATTACAAATAACAAGAGACAAACCCCCAGGAGTCGGCCTAGTGGCGTAGGCTTAGGACCCAGGAGTGTGCTCAACTCCAGGACTTCGGTTCTAATCCTCTAGATGCTAAGAATTCCTATGTAGGGCCAGTCCAAACAGGACTTTTCTCAGGCATCAATTGGGCCTGCTAGTGGACGGTGGGATTGGTCCACGGATTAGTCGGTCCTTGGACCAGATACCGAGTTTCCAAAACAAAACAAAAATAACATAAGACACATTTAGGTATGCTTGTGGTTGTGGTAATTTCAATACATCCAAAGACTATCGCACTATCGCGACAGTGTCCAACAAATTTAAAGACCAAGATGACTGTTTACCCTAAAAACAGAAACATTTTCTAAAGAAATAAACAAAATAACAAAATCATCATCAACATAATCATCACCTGAAAGAGCAGGTGTAAGGACACCATCACCAATAACCATACAAGTTCCAATCAAAGCAAGAACAAGCAAAAACTTCTGCAAAACCTTCCTTTTCTCAAGTGTAGACTTAAGCCTAAAGGCAAATCCTTTACCATTTGAAACACCACCACCACAACCATCTTTCTTATACTCAGACAATTCTTCATCAGCCAATTGACAATTAGGAAGAGAATTAACTTTAGCATATCTACACAACAAAGAGTAAAGTGCAAAAGTGCCTCCTTCACCATTATCATCAGCTCTTAACACTATGAACACATATTTAACCAAAGGAACTAATGTAACAGACCAAAACACCAAAGACAAAACACCATAAATCTCTTCATTTGTATTTGAGTGTCCAATTCCTTCACCAAAAGTACTTCTAAACACATATAAAGGTGAAATGCTTAAATCTCCATAAACTACTCCAAGACTTTGATATGCTAGTGTTAGAACTGTTTTCCATGAATCTTTCTGCAAAAATTCAAACAAAAAAAAAACAAAAAAAAAACATCAGTGTAACATTACAAACATGTTCAAACGTTGTTAGAATCGAAAATAGAATCTACCAAAGAAGTAAAAATTGAAACTTTTAAGATTTTGAAGCATGCCCATTTTGTTACCTTTGAATAATTTCGACGAGTTCCACCTTCTAGATCCATAACATGCGAGGTTTTTGAAGTTTCAAAGAACCATGTTTTTTTTTTTTGGAACAAAGAATTTAAGGTTTTTGTTTTTATTATGATCACCCAATTGCTGCAACTGAAACTCTTCCTAGTTGTGAAAAACCGAATTAAAGATTTAGAAAGAAATTATGATTAAAGATATGTATTTATAGTGCTATATATATTTTTGGTGTGTGAGTGAAATTTATTTGATGTTGAAAAGAAAGAAAAATCATATTAAAACAATTTCTTTTTCCCCTAAAAAAAATTTCTTTTTATTTGATTAGTTATTTAACTTTGGTTTGTAAAACCTCGACTGATAATGTCGATATTATTGAATTAAACAATCGTAAAATCTCAAATGATAATGTCGATATTGTCAAATCGAACAACTAATATTGTCGTAAAAAGTTATGTGAGTTAGACTGATTTTTTTTTATTAACCTCTATTTCTCAAACGGAAAAATTATGTTAATCCATCGTAATTGTTTCATCTAAAAAACAAATTCAAATTTATTTAAACAATTCATCTTTGTTAGTGCTTCCTAAACATCCAGTCTAATTGTTTGGTTAAATTTCACTAATACTTATGACTTTGTCTGCACATAAAAAATATTTAATTTTGTTTTTGAGCTAATCTTTTTTGATAAAAATATTGTATATATAACTTTCCAGATCTATGATGGGTTTTATTTTATAATTAATAGATGAAATTTTTAAAAATAATTAATTGAAGGAGGAAGGAATCAAAATCATATTTTTTTCGGCAAAATAAAATAATGAAGATTAAGTCATTCAACACTGAGAAAACGACCACCCTGGCCTGGCTAGAGTTATTTGTTTGGAATGTGATGGGAAGATGCACACGAAATATCGGTTTGATTATTTTATTTTTTTATTAAAATGATAAATATAGGGCAAAATAAAGGTTCACTTATATGAGAAGTTATTGACAATAAAATATTTTAAAAAAAGTACAAGTACTTAGAAGCAAACACGAAAAGGCACAATCTTTGTGTGAAACTTTGGTGTCAAAATTTGAAGCCCCAAAAAAGGAAAAGAGTTGCGTGTATTTCTAGAGAAACCTAGAGAGAGAGAGAGAGAGAGAGAGAGTCAAAGTGTGTGGGGAATGTGAGATGAGAAGAAAAATAAAAGTTGGGAGGTGGGGTTGGTGGGAGGTTTGCTTACCTTTCTTTGATGTTCCTGATAAGTGCTTGATCTTCTCTAATAGTTTGTCATCATTGATTCAAGAGAGTAAATATAGTGTGACACTATTTTTCTGTTCTTATATAATTTATATTTGTGAATAAATAGTAGATAATATTCTAAAAATGGTAATAATACAATAGTATAATTTGTGTCTACATGTACATTCAATCACACCTCATTCTATGGATACGTATTGACATGTTTTCAGAAAATGATGTGGCAAAACGATATCATTTAGGATTTAATTAGATGTATATATGTGAAAAAAATCATCTATATTATGTGAAAAAAATTATCTATATTATGCAAAAAAAGAGAAAATTTTGAATTTACAAAAAGTAATTAATGTCTAAAAAAACTGATAGCAAATCATAATAAAAAATAAACAATTTACGCTAACATATATTCTATGAGTAAAAAACTAAAGAAAATGTTCACAAGTGTCTTTAGACATTTGGCTCTTGGTACTTGTTAAAAAGTAAAAAAAAAATGATCTTCAAATATGATTCAATCAACACCTTGAAATTTTTGAAAATTAATATTTTTTACATAAAACCCATTACTTATTAGTATTTCCTTAGCATGATCCAACAAATTATACATATATATAGACTCATAGTATAAGTTTAGTTTTTGACTCGAATAGTCCAACATTATTAGTTGACATTAATGACAATGTGTTTGACCCATTTAATTTTCAATGGAAATTTCAATATTTCCTATTTTAGGAATAGTGTGTTGTTATCTCTTTTCAATAAAAGTTAACACTATTTCATATATTCCATGAATATTCCATTAATAATAATAATAATTTTCAAAAATAGTAATAATAATGACAAGTATATGCATTGACTTGAGAGTTGAAGTTGGAAAGTTAATGAGTAGAGTGATAAGAATGATGAGAGTTTTATTCTCATCTATAATACTCTTTTCGATCATATTTATAAACAAAATAATTTTTTTTAGTTCATTGTATAATTAATGTATCAGGTCACATTTATAGACTAAATACGTTAGTTATTCAATGAATCTAAAAAATGGCTTTTTTAACACGAACATACTATAACATTTTTTATCTTTTTTTTAGTTACCTCTAACATTTTTTTATCTTGTCAATAAGAAAGACATTTTTCATTATTATGAAAATAGAATAGAATGAAAAAATCAATAGTAGATTGGTCAAGTAGTAAAAGACTTGTACCACTTAAATATGTGCTTATGATTCTGGTTCTGGTTCATGCGTATGGAAAAAATTTGGTTGAAAAAAAAATCATCTTGTGTATTGTATAGATTTTTTAATAACAGCGGTAGAAACTTCGTATGAATATCATGCTAATAAAAAAGAATAGAATGTGTCAGAAAAAAAAAAGAATGGAATGAAAAATGCTAATGAATAATATTTCTCGAGGTCATTGTTTAACAAAACAATATATAAAATTGGGTTAAATATGTTTTTGGTACCTATAAATATACCAATTTTTCGTTTTAGTCCCTCTAAAATTTTACTTTAACTTTTAGTCCCTCAAAAATTGTTCA
>Ga0315914_1004749_pt1 | contig 20161 bp, 13 predicted proteins | sample MpolenodulesMG_FD_203920 | JGI IMG/M metagenome (GOLD analysis project Ga0315914, IMG submission 203920) | Medicago polymorpha root nodule microbial communities from Los Angeles, California, United States - elongated nodules | ecosystem: Host-associated > Plants > Roots > Nodule | place: USA... | reverse complement strand
GTTTTTGCATTTTGTTGCAAGGTTTGTGGACTCATTAGGTTCAATATTTTTTTTTATAATTATTATGTTAGTCAATGTTAGTTAATTATTTTTCTCTACATTGTCTTACCTTTTTTTTTTATGCCCATGCACTTAATTAAAAAAAAGCCTTGCATCTTTAAGTATTAAAAGAAACCTTATAACAGTCAATTGATATTTTTTACAAAATTTGGATTTAATTTACATTTTTTGATGTTGTTTTTACCAGAGGCCCAATTTCTAAAATTAAAACGGGGCTTTCAAATTCTTTTAGACGGCCCTAAATTTGATGTGGATTTCAATTTTGATTGATAGTTTCAGTAACGATTTCATAGACAATTCCACCATTAATTATGCTATTTCAACTCAATTTTGATTTCGGTATGATTTTAGTTTTTGATTCGTTGTTACTTCTGGTTTCAAATCACATCGCACACCATGTGGCAATGGATGGAGGATCACGGCTTCTAACGAGTTTTTTGGTGTGAAAGTTTTGGATTGAATATGGTGCACGCCATATCTGGATATTCTTTACATGTTAATGCAATTGGTTTCCTCCTTTCTTCAATCTTTTGACTTGCTATCCACTTATGACTCATCACTTTTTTTAATGACCTTAGAACTTATCTTTTGGTTCCACTGATCAAATAAATATGGGTATTTTTTTTTTTGAAACATAATAAAGCAGGGTTATTCTACAATATTTTCCAAATGAAACAATAATTTTTTATACTCTTTGGATTGTGGAGTTCATAAAGAATAATTTTAGTGTTGCTAACTACTCTAAATATATGAATAGGTCTTCTATATTGTTGAGTTGATGAATTTAACTCTCAAAATTTATTTTGTTTATTTTATTTTAACGTTTTAGTGTTGCTAATTAACTTCACTAAATATATGATAGGTAATCATGCTTAAGTTTGTTTCTTTATGTTTATTTGTTTTTTTTTTCAGCCGAGGTTTTTGCATAATCACATTCAAAATGACAGTTATATCGTTAATATTTTTTCAGTCGATGATAAAGTTAATATAGTCATTAAGATGACTAATGATATGATTTCATTGTCGATGTTTTATATGCTGCTATTAGCCAAAATAATAGAAGTTGTATAGTTAGTGCACACTATATGTTATGTTTGTTAGTCCTTCAAAAAAAAAATGTTGTGTTTGTTAGTGTGCACTCTTAATTATATGGTATAACTTATTCGTTGGTTGGACCCGTACATTGCATGGGTCGATGTTCTAGTTTATCATATATTGCCTCATTATCATAGCTATCACACGGATCCTTTAACGCGGAAGAACCCGATCTTAAGCTTTACTCTCAAGTAAAAACAAAATCTGCTTCTACAGTGAGTTGGAGTTTTTGAAGGAGTGAAAAGGGGGATGAACGGATTTGGGCCTACAAAGGGAGGTATTTGTGTCTTTTGGGAAAGGGGGCAAATAACCTAGCAAATAATTTAGATTATTCAAAAGATCCTAGCAAATAATTTGATCCAATTTCATACACATCATCAATATTTTACACGTGAATATTACTAACTATACATTATACACAGACATACACATCAGCAATATATCAACCATTATGTGTATAAGTAAGCGTAGGGACTAGACTAATATGTTAGTCGATCCCTTATGATTGTAAGAATTATTTTAGACCTTTCTTTATGTGATGGACTATTTGGGGTCGTCATGAAGTTTTTCTTTTTGTTAGGGACTTAATTAGGATTTAGGAGTACTTACCCTAAAATGTTATACAATTTGTTGATTTTGTTAACATTTAACACATGCTAATTTTGATGCTTAACTAGTACATGGTACGCTAAAAAGATAATGCCGGTAATGATGTTAGATTTTTACAATGAAAAAGTGACCTGAGTTTGCAGGTATAGTGCAACACTAACTTCATTGGATGATTAGATTCTACGCTCGGTATTCTAAAAAAGACATTTCAGTTTTACTGTTTCTGAACCTCACAGTGTTCAGTTCAGAGACAACAGTGATTCTAAACATTGGCATTGGATTTGGACCATCAGATTTGCTTCAAACTAATTAAATCCAATCCACCATCAGTACTGTGCATACCTATCTGTATTCGTGTATATGAACGTGTGTGGTGTGGAATTCAGCAAAAATACATATAAATAAAAACAACAAATATGTAGTATAGTATTTCATGCACACCATGACACCAAAGACTTGCAATTGAGATAGTGCATATGCAAGTCTTTGTAAAAAAAATCTAATAGGGAAATTGAACATCAAAAAAGTAGGTTGTTATACATCTAACTGAAAGAGAAAGTTAATTAAAGTAGTCCATAAAAAATTAAAAAATAAAAAGACAAACTAAGAATATAGAATTATCTCACATTCTCACTCCATCAAAGGAAGAAAAAAAAAACATCATGTGACGATACCATAGAACCATCGCAATCAAAAACATCTTCTACATCATTATCATTGGTGCTGTTGACCGTCCTAGCTGCTTTACTAAATCTATTATTATAACATTATTATTAATATTTTTCATCTTCATCGGGTAAAGTCATGAACGAGGCTTGTTCTATCAGTGACATTAGAGTCTCCAAGAGAGAAATGGAATGCCATTTTCTGAATCATGATTGGTTTCATCAATGAAACGGAACTCGTTAGTCATTGCTGGAGAGAAACACTGCATCTTCTGGTTCTGTGGTTGCACGTACCATGAGTTGTTGTGATGGTGGTGGTTATACATCGAAGCTGACTCCATTACACCGATAGACGGCGCTGTCGGTGTGCCGGCAGCAGCACTTGCTCTTCTCTCTTCCTTCTTGAATCTGATCCCACATGCATTGCATAGTGACTGTAATTCCATTCAAATAAAATGTTATATTTCATGTTGCTATTTGGAATGTATATAGTTATATATTTAGAGTTTTTTTTTTTACCTTTGGGCCTCGTGGGCCGTTCCTCCAAAGCGGTGTGGAGGTGGTGTCACAGTTTGCACATCTACGAGCAAGAAGAGAATCATTGTTGGAGTTGTTGTTATTATTGGTACTTGCACGTGTTGCCTTTGTTTGAGACTGAGTACAGTTGTACTGTTTAGGTGTTAACAAATCCCAACAGAAATTTTTGACAGAACGACGTTCATGATGTCGGCTTCTTTTCTCTTCATCTTCAGTGAAACGAGTGGATGGTGTTCCAAGTGAAAGAGTACAATCAACAGAAGAAGAAGATGAAGAATTAGGAGTAAAGCAATAGGTTTCAGGTTCATCATAAGGTGTAGAGAATAACATTGAGAATGAGTTGTTTTGTCCATGAAACATACCACATGAACAGTGTCCCATCACGTGTTGCCCTTGAGATGAACGATGCATCATTGTTTGTGAAAAAGAGTAATGAATGAAAATGAATGATTTGAAGGGGTTTTTAGAGTAGAGTAGAGTAGAGTGAATGGTAATAATAAAAGGTTTGAAATATGAGAAGAGATAATTGTCTTGTAGTGTTTGAAGATAATAAAATGTCGAAATACTAGTCAGCACCTGCAGTCCACGTTGTCGTGAATTGCAAATGGAGACATGTACATACAAATACAAAATATATATAGTAAAGGAGATAAATTATAGAGCAGAAGAGGGAGGGAGGGACCCAATCAAATAAATGAAATGAAGGTTAAGTCAGGGAGTGAGTGTGATTGTAGGGTATGTAGTAATGTAAGCAAGTGTTTGAGTTTCGATTATATCTCCGCAGAATTACTACTGTTTATGACACCCTTCATGTATGATTTTGATTTCTTCTTGCATAATGCACAGTTTCAATTTATACTAGTAGAAAGAAAAAGATAAAGAGAGGGTTGTGTTGTGTTGTGTTGTGTAATGTGTAAGTATGATGGGTTGGTCAAAAGAGGGCACGTGACTAGAGGGAACGGTCTTCAAGGGATCTATCTGCAAGGTTTTTCTCCGATCACGAGGCTTTATTAGTGTCTCAAAAACCTCTGTCCGTATCCGTATCTCTGCCTCACTCTGTCACTGCCACCCTCCCAAGGAAAATGGAATAGTTTTCCCTCCTTTCCCTAACCTTATTCTCACGCTCCTATCTCATACATTCACTCTCACGCTCTAATCCCAATAATGCTTATTTACATTACATACTCTATGCATGCTATTTGAATAAGGATGATACCAACCGCTATCCCGCGACACCGGTTAAAGAAGTCAAAAAAGACAAATTTTAAGTTGAAAATATTTTTTTTTTATACTTGAAATCGGTTTCACAAGTTCAAATGCAATACTATTATATTTGTTTCTTTAACCGATATACTGAAACAGTGAATAAGACAACTAAATATTTAAATGTGACACTTAATCATTCCATTTTTTTTCTCCAAACAACAAATCAAACCAAATCGAATGACCCAAAAGTGCTTAAATTAGATGACACATGTTTCTTTTAGTTTAACCAAGGTGTTGGGTTTGAATATAGTCTTAGACATGCAACATCGTTAAAATTCTAGATGAGAGATTTTCGCTCATTTAAATTACACACAATTCGAAGAATTAGTCTTTACAGTTGCCCACACGAAAGATATCCCATTAAAAAAAACTAAATTGATGGTTTTTTTTCCCTCCAAAGACCGATAACTTACACACCTACTCACATAAAATATAAGGTTTTTGTAAGACTTAATGATTTTTTACAGAGTTTTCCTTCGATATAAACCCATAGAGATAAAAGGATTTTATTATGCTTGATGTTTTCTTTTTACTATGAGCTTTCATTTGATAAGCGGTTGAAGTTGAACTTGATTTATTGCATGCGATTCAGCCTCTCTATACAAACAAAAAACGACACATAGCCATGAAAATGATAGTAAACTTTCACCCCAAAAAAATGATAGTGATGAGGGTGCCAAAATAAGTGTGATGGATATGCCAATGACTTACCGTAATTCAAATTCACCATTAGTCACATAGCATGAAAAAATAAATATTTGTGTTTGCCACACACATGATTAACGAGAGTGTGGGATGTGCCAAATTAATGGCCAATGGGAAGTATCTTTTATGTACATGAGATTTCAACATAACAATGACCACTCCTAAAACATCCCCTCCGTTAGTAGTTATAATAGACCATCGCATCCAATCCAACAGCAACAAACAATCACAACAACAACCAGTTTTTTCTTCTACCTATGGCCACTCGTACAATGGGAATCACGTGAATGAATCTAAGCCAAGCTCGTCATGATAGTAACCTCGTGCCTGGAATCTAAAACCCATCACAACTTTGCTTTTTTGGAGCAGTTGCTTATGCGAGAACAGTGTCGTGCCAGTACGTGGTAGTATAATACAAGAATGCTTTTAAAAGTTAGTTCATAAATTCTAGAGTGAAAACTCAATGTCATTCTTGTCAAATATCTAGAGTGAAAACTCAAAGTGATTCTTGACGATAATATGTGCCTGAAGAAATTAAATTAGACGTAAGAAAGGTAATTGGTACCCTTTGGACAGTGTACTATATAGTGCACATCTTTATATCCGTGTTTATAAAAAATCTCCATACCCAAGCTCATATGTTATGGACAACAAATTTGGTGTACGTTTCCGTAACCTATTACATAAAATTATAAGAGCAGTGTTATTCCTCCCGAAAAAAATCATCCCGAGACCATCCCAAAAAGCGCTTAGCCAATTGAATTTAGTTATTTCCAGAAAACACGGGAGGCATGGCATGCAATTAATGAAAGGTATTAAGTAAAAAAGAATTTGGGAAATCCTCGCTCGTTATATTGTCGTTATAACTAGCAATTTCCAAATTATAATTATAGTGTATAATGTGCGGGCATGGGTCGGGTTGGACACTAGAGTGTCCGCACCCGCGTCCATACCGTTTAAAATTTGTGGGTAATTACCCAAGTTCAAGTTCATATCCAACAATATGGGTATTTACCCGTCCATTGTGATTTTTTTGCGGGTACCCATTAAACTTAGGTTCAATTATCATCCTAATTAGATGTGACAATGTTTAATCGGGACGAAGTTGTTTCCATTTTTTCTAAGACTAAAAATTAATTATTACTCTTTTTTAATGACTAACTTTGGTTTCACGTTCTTGTTTTCTTCTTAAAGTCCACAATAGGTCTTCGCTCTAATTTTAATTACAATCACATTAGTAGATTTTTGAATGTAACTTTTATTTTGACCTCAATCCGCATTTGGAGTCTTGTGTAAATCCCTCGCGATTTTATCTTTTGTAAACGACGTATCAATGGGTTTTCGAGTATGAATGTTGCTTATAAATTATCATTAGCCTTGATTTTTAAGTAATGTGAGACGTCTTTTACGTGCTTAAATAATATCCCACAATTGAGGCTAAGTGGCTAAAGGGTCTCTCTGTTCTCTTGTGTTGTTTAGACCTTCGTTAATGATCCATGTTAGATTTGAGGGCCAAGGTGCGCCTCCCCAGGGCGCCGCCTTAGCCATCTACTAGAAGCCTCTAGAACTCGGCCTAAATACCCACATTACTTATGACTTAAGTAACCACAAATCAGGCTCATGATGGGCAATAAATACAACCCTTGAGAGTCTTCTCAAGGCATGACCAATGCAATACAAACTCTAATACGATTATTGTACTTTTGCAAGTACAATTCATGTTAGATTTGAGGTGTCGATCACCGAAGTACATTCATACGAAAAGCATGAGATTCACATCAATTTCATCTAACGAGAGCGTGAATCTTATAAAAGGAATGTTGCTAGAACTTTTCGTATACCAATATTACATGACAGTAGAATCGGAATGTGAACTCTTGTTCTAGTCTTGTGGATGAAAAAAAAATATACTTCCGTACTAAATACAGTCAATCTGATCCTATGATCGAGATTAATTGTCTACAAAATCTATAGATACTTTGTACAAATAACATTATTAATTAAAACAAACTAGTAACTCTAAACATTTTCAAAACAAAATAATTATAACTCTTATTGGCCAACTGTAATAATAATTAAATAAAATTATAGATAGATGATGAGATTTTGATAGATCTTGGATGGCAGTAAGAAAAAGATACAAAGAGAGAAAGTGAAAAAGGTATCTGAGATGGGATACTCTGCAATGATCAAAGCAACGTTGCTTCAAATACTTGGCTTACTGAGGAGTGCCATGTCCACTAGGGAGAGAGGGGTTTCTTTGGGTCAAAGATAGTAGTAGAATAGAACATAGAAAATAACAAAAGTGTAGATAAACTATAGAGTTTTATAAAAAGAAAAACAGAGAGAGAGAAGTACTATACCCCACCACATAATCAATCATAACCAAGCTCAAACAAAAGAAAGTCCTCTGGAATATCGATAATTCGATGGAAAGATTCAAAAACATTCATTCACGGAGAAGAGTAAAGAATCAGATCGTATTGAGATTGATGAAAAAACACAGTTCGACAAACGGGACGACCACCGCTTTTCAAAAGATGCTCTCTATTCCCTTTGTAAACTACGACGATCTAATTTAAACTAGTACAATTCATTCACCCAAGAAACCAATTCACGTTACATTACATTATCAACACTTTTTTTATTAGGTTAAGGTTCATATGTATCTCATTGTCTTGCAGATGGGTCTCATAAATAGTCCTGCAATTTACTTCCTTCATCCCTCTTTATAAGACTATTTTGCCGAAAATTAAAAAAATTGATATTTATATTAAAGTTTGTAATTTTAAACAGGTCTTATAATTAAGGAGGGGTAATACATGATAAATCTTAAAAAAGTCGGTATTAGAAATAAAATAACAAATTATTAAAAAGCTAATGTAATAACCTATAAATTAGCTAGGACAGCTACATTCACAACTAATCCTCGCGTGTTAGGGTCAAAAAAGAAATCTAATACAAATCTGTAAGACTAAGAATTTGTGTGAAAATGTGAAGTTAGGGTCTCCGCATTTCTCAAAGAAATGAAGGATTTCTATATGAAGAGATGTAAACACATACAAACTTATAAATATTTAAATATAAATTGATGATAATGAAACTCGCTTGATTACGTGATTTAACTTATTTTTATGTATATCTCTCTTTAAATTAAATTCTTTGTTTCCGAAACGAAAATATTCACTTATTAAGGAACTACATATAATAATTATATCTTAAAATTATGTTTTCAAAAAAAAAAATTTGTCTAACAAGGTTTATTCAAATTCAAGTTCAAAAATTACTTTTTTACAATACAAAATTTTTATTTTAGAATTCTTTAACTTGTGTCTTTAGAGTACAAGTGAAACAAGACCTGAAAAATATGTTGTTCTACTTCATAAGAAATGTTAAAAAAAAAATTTTTTTTTTAACATCCATTCTCTTATAGTATGAAATACATATGAGTCTCACCACTTCATGTGAAACTCAATATACGATATAGAAAACGTATGAGTTCTTTCAATAACAAAGTGACGACTAAAAAAATGCTCATAGCATTCCTCATATGTGCATCATGCCCAGATTTAATGTGGTCACCCGACCCCACTTGCTTATTGTGTTTTTAACCTAAAATTAGATATTTATGCAGTTTGATCTCACTTATATAGAAATATTGTTTTTATATAGTTCATTTACAACACTACGAAAAATTACAAAACTAAGAAGGATCCTAATTATGATTGTTCTAACTTCAAAGAACACTTGTTAAAAAATCAAAAAAAGTTATTTTTTATAATAAAAAAAATTGTTATAATTATTATATCGATAAAAATAACGCTAATTTTTAAAATAAAACTTTCTTTTATGAAATTTTTAACCAATTCTCTTAGAGCATATCGTTAGTAAGATCATAAAACTACTATTGTATTTTAAACTACTCTTATATTTGTTGACAAAGTTATGTGATTGACATTGGTGGTTGAAAAAATAATTAATTAGGGTTATATTTTTAATACTCAGCTAAAAATGGAAAAATATTTTTAAAAAATCAACATTTTAAAGCAATTATAAACATAACTTATATAATTTTTGCACGCTTACGTGATTATATAGTTTTATATAAATTTTTATGATATACTCCCCCCGTCCCGCAATAGATGACTCATTTGAAAATGTGCAATTTTGACCTAATTTACTTTGACCATATTTTTCTACTAATATACAAAGATAAATAATATCATATAAGATGTCGTTAGATTCGTCTCGATGAATATTTTTAAAATATCAAATTTTTATATTTTTTTCTAATATATTATTCAAGATATTTAAGCTCAAAATTATACAATAGTATGCATAATGGGGTCAGTTGTGTCATGTATTATGGGACGGAGGGAATAACTTTGAAATTTGACCTAACTTATTAAAAATTTTGGATCCATCACTAATGTGATAGTATATCCCAAATTGATAGGTTGAGTCTCACACGCTCTAAGCGTGTTTTGAGATTAGATAGGTTTAAACTAAATAAAATAAACAAACAAACTCTGAAGTGAGAATCTGATAGTGCTAGCAATTATTTCTCAATCTAGGATTTGCTTAAATCATATATCCATTTGATTTTCATTGGATTCAAAAGATACGAGTACTAATGTACAAACCGAAAACGAGGGTGAGCGTGCATGATGCCATTGCTAGTCACCGCCTCACAATACAATTGCAGTTTTGCACGGTCTTATATGTAATGCTCTTGTTAATCATCATGTTACGTGGCTCGTTGGATTTTGTGGGACTCACCTTATATAGTGTTCCATTTTCCCAATGTGTTAGGCCACATAGCCAAAATAATAGCCAAAATAATTGCCAAAATCGTATCTAACCCCTAATCCGATGAAAATCTTAAAATCAATCATTTCAATAATCAACAAGAGTAGTACTCGTAGAGTACATCTACGGGTCATGCTAACAAGTGTTTTTACATGTATTTGTTAAGGATACAAAAATGAAAATAAGTGATAAAATTTAAGTAGGATATGTCACTTTTTAAAGTTTCAATGCATTGAATGCACCATTTCTAAAAAAAAAAATCTTATTTAGACTTCTTAACAAATACTTAAGGAGTATATAACAGCTCAACCATTGATTAATAAGTCACGTTGATTAATAAGTCATATGATCATCGGTCCAATAACTAGATTAATAATTAGATTGTTGTTTGAACAGCATGATTGAATTACATAAAATTGGTTAACTCAGTTTCTATAGAAAATTTATATAGGTATTAAACTAGATATATGAGTCTCTCTAAAAATAGTGTAAAATTTGAGTCACTCTGTTTAGCCGAGTCAACTAATTTTAACAGATTGTGGTTGAGGTGATGTCTTCCTGATTCAAGTGTACCAAACTGGTTGAATAAGTTGATAAGAACGACAATAGATCTAGTTTTTTGTTGAACTAATGTCAGTCCCGTTTAGTTTTTAAAACATTAAGCTAGCACTCACCCCGGAATAAAATACAACAAAAAATGATTTGAAAAATCAAATGTTAGTGAATATGTTCAAGTGAGGCGGGAGTATCGATGAAGAAATGGACACCAGTGAACTTCTTGTCGGACGTCCTAGATGAAAGGTCGACATTTAGACCAACATATGTTATGGTGTACATATTGATAGGAGGAAAACATTCATGTGTGAACTTGACTGTTTCACCACTTGTGATATTAGGGATCGAGGTTTTATTAGTGGGACATACAACCTTCAACGTCATGTCAAGCAAAGTGGTCAAACAAGAGAAAATGTATTATGACAATCAATATGTTTCTATACCATTTGCGTTTGACACTTTTGGTTTTCTAGTACCAGAGGTTGTTGGCCTTCTACATATAGTTCAAAGGATTATGCATAACAATGTCATGTCTTTTAGGTAAATCAATATTGTGTGTTACGGTGATTGATTTTGTCATGTGATGAGAAAGATAGATATAAAAGTCATGACAAAAATAATTTGAAGTTCTACACACAAAAAAAAAAATTGCTCTTGTCTATGTCTCCTTTAACATATGGAGAAGAAGGAGAAAGAAAAATCAAAGGATCCAAATTCTATAATATCATCAACCAAAATGCTGCACAAAAATAACATATACCAAGATGCCACGTGGGTATCGTGGAAGGATTTCTTATACTGCATGCATGCATGCAAATGTATTTAACAATGTCTAGACATATTTTTATTAGAAATATCATGTGGAGTAGTATAAAACAAACAACACAATTATTACTAAAATAAACTTTGGGAACGAATAAAATTGCATTCCTCAAAAGCAACAACATACAACTGGAATGTTTGTCTTAGTAGGGGTTAGGGATATTTTTATTTTTCCTTTTGGGTTCAAATTAGATCCCATCGAGACCATACACCTTTTTAGCTTGGTAAATTGGGATTTTAGTGGTCCAGGGATTATCTTGTTGACGGGGATATTCTTCTTTGGCATAGCCGGGTAGTGTAAGGCTTTCAAAGTATACCAACATTGAAGAATAGGAATAACAGAAGTAAATAAAAAAGCAAAAATTAAAGTAGTAAACCAAGGGGGGCAAGGACCAACATTTTAGAAAAGGGATGAGAAGAAACCTCTAATAGGGGCATCCTGCCTAAAAAGTTTGCTTATTGTCCGTACCATAACATCTGAGATCACAATCTGTAACCTCTAATTGTCTCCCTCCTCTGGTGTGATCTAAACTTTTTGGTCAAAGGTTTTTAAACATTGTATATAGTAATATATATATGTGCCTTAAAAGAACATTTCTTTATCTTTTCCGGTTTTTAAGTTGTTATTATATTGTCATTTGTCGTTCATGTCAATTGGAGTGATTATGTTTAAAGACTTATACAAATAAGTCTTTTTTTTAGCTTAAGTACTTTGGTTCAGGTGGGTATATATCTTTCAACAATAATTGATTTTTTGTTTGACTAAAAAACAGCTTTTAACATTCAAATTGATAGAGTACGTTGAAAACAAACACAAATTCAACATCGTTAAAGACGAAAAAATGATGAATTTGCAAGCAAACCTGTAGTATCTATATGTTAATAACATAAAACAGCAAAATGCATAACAAAACCAATAAGACTGAAATGCTTATGTTTGTGGATCTGTAAATTGTTGACGTTTAAATTGTTGATTGTATATCTGCAATTGATCAAGGTTAATCTTTCAATTTAAACCAAACAACAAAGCTTTAAGACGAAAAACAAAACATCACTACACTCAAACGACGAATTCATAAAGAAAAATTCAAGGAAAAAGATTAAAACTTAATTTACATAAAACTACTTATTTAAATTAAAAGAGGTTAAAAGTTTAATCATATGTATGATTTGAGATAAAAAAAATAAAAAAAAAATAAAAAAGAACCAAAGTCACACTATCTCGGTGAATAAAAAAAAAGGAAAAGCTTGTGTTTGATTTGTTAAAAAATCAAGGACATGACAGAACAACTTCAGTTGTTCAGTGTTTGATTTGTAAAACTGTTTCAGGTACAGGATAAATTGGAGGCAAGGGACAGGACAAAAACTCATATTTTTGTCCCTCACCAAACCACAGCACAGCTTTTTGTCCCACATACAAGTTGTCTAAAATACCAAAGTAGCATTTCGTCCCCCAAAAATCGTATAAAACAAAAAAATTATTCAATGCCATAAAAAATTGTCCCTCTGCTGTTTTGTCTTGTGTTGTGTTGTTATGTCTTGTACTGTTCTATTAAGTACTTATTGTTTTGCAAACCAAACACACACATAGAATGTAGAAGTTCTAAGAAACTAGGACCGGGTGAAAGAGAGAAGTAAGTATAGTTAAATAATAACCGACCCCTTGTTAGCTAGTATTACCTTTTTAAATTTTGAACGTAAAATCAAATATACTCGACTCCCAAGGCAGAGCAATAATAAATGAAGTAGTAAATAAGTAAGGGTAAACCATTTTGAATGTTAAATGGGTGAGATTGTCATTATAGTGATGGAATGTGGATAATACTTGGGTGACATTGTGGTTGGTGACATTGACCAACTACAATGTCACACGTGTACAAAGAAACAAAAAAATATTATGAAAGAGAAAGAAGAAAGACACTTGTGATATTGTGGTTGGCCAATGTCACAATGTCACCAACCACAATGTCACCCAAGTGATTCCAATGCAAGCTCAAAATTTAAAACATCATAGAAACCGAGACAGTAAATGCCAAATCACAACAATGCAGTATAAGACAAAAATAAGAATGAAGGGAGAAACTTAGATTATTGTCTCATCACTCAGTTTAGTAAAGGATAGCAGATTTACACACTAATGAAGCTTTTCATGATGTGCCTAGATGAAAGAAGATTCATTTGGGGTAATGTATATTTTCATATTGTACTATCCTTCAAAATAAAATATAAGCAAAGTGGTAGTTGAAAGATCAATATATATGGTTAAAAATTTAATCCACACTAGCGAGATATTAGTGTGTGTACGGGTGAACGTATTGCGCTATTTTTCTTTCGTGTATAATAGGGTTAAATATATTTTTTTGTCTCTATAAATATAACAGTTTTTCGTTTTAATCCTTCTAAAATTTTCTTTCAACATTTATTCTCTATAAAATTTTCAATCACTACTTTTGGTCTTTATTTTTAAGTTAATTTTTGTATTTTTTAATAAAATTGTGCAGAAATGTGTAGAATATTGTAAAAAAAATCCAAAAAAATTGAGTGTTTTTAACAAATCATGAATTAAATATGAATTTTTAACCGTAAAAAATATAAAAATTCATTCTAAATTCATGTTTTGTTAAAAAATTCTTTTCGTTTTTTTTGGAGAGATTCTTATAATATTATGAATTTTTCTGCAAAATTCTATTAAAAAATACGAATTCTACATATGAGTTTACTTTAAAATGAAGATGGAAAAAAATTTCGAGACTAAAAGTTGAAGAAATTTTTTAGAGGGACTAAAACGAAAAGTTGACATATTTATAAAGACCAAAAATATATTTAACCCTTTATAACATGCATTAGTTATATTGTCAATTAAAATTGATTTAGAATATCATATATTATTATATTGTAATAAAAAAACAAACACATGTATAAATTAAAAAAAAAAGGCATCAATATCCATATATAGGGTATATAGACACATGTATAAATTAAAAAAAAAAAAAAAAAAGGTGCCCATTGAAATATGAATACAAATATAGACACGTGTATAAATTAAAAAAAATAAGTATTCACATTGATATATGAGTAAAAATATATACACATGTATAAATAAATACAAAATAAGTATCAATATTGACATATTATTAAACATATAAACATATAGACACGTGTATAAATTAAAAAAAAAAGATATTTGTATTAATATATGTGTAAAATGACATACGCATGTATAATTTAAAAAACTAGGTACTCATTGATATATTAGTAAAAAATATAGACACGTGTATAAATTTTAAAAAAATTAGGTACTCGTACTGATATATTTGTAAAAATATAGACCCGTGAATAACTTAACAAAATTAGGTATTTATATTGATATATGAGTAAAAATATAGACATGTGTGTAAATATATAAAAAAAATTAGATGCCTCAATTGATGTATGAGTAAAAGTATACTCCTTGTCAAACCTTCTGAAGTTTGCTAAAAAAAAACCTTTTGAAGTCATTATAATACACATTTATTATGTTATTGAGAGCCTTATTCTAATATATTTAACTTCAATGCATTCAAGACAATAATAAAATTTCCTAAAAACAAAACAATAATAAGATGGAAAATGCTAATGAGTGGCCTTAAACATTGGTTAAGGATATAAATATATAAAATTTGTGTTGGAAAATGATGTATTAAACTTATTAGAAGTTCAAATATTATTGTCTCCAATTAAAAATGTATACTTTTGAATTCCTTAACAAAAACTATAAGGTCAATGAAATATTGAAATCTCATTTCAATATTGCGCATTATATGTCCAATATCAATTCTCTATAGCATTTTGTACTTCGATTAAGTATTTTGCATTATCTGCGTGAGCTTAACTACTTTAGAATGCGGCCATGTAGAATTTGGTAGAGTATCGTTAGATTGTTGATGCTCCTCCAACTCAATAACAATATTGTTTTCTTGTTTCTCACAGATGGATCCCCTCTCACTTGAATTTTTATTATTAGTCATAATGTACGAGAAAATTGAGTTACCTTGAAACTTTTTAACTTGAGAAATGAACATTTTAGCATTAACATGCATACATTGTTGTCTCATTACTCTTTCTTGATGAATTTTTTTTCCTGAAATTGCATGCATCATTGCCACTGGATCCAGAGGAGCTTGTTGATGTTGCTCGACCTTTTTTGTGGTATTGGACAACACATGTTGGATTGTGTTTTGATTAAGTGGCGATGAACCTAGACCTAATTGGGTGAATCTTGCATATTGTTCAGTATATGGAATTTTAACATCTGACTAGTCTGAAAGTAACTCATCATCAACTTCCAATTTAGGAGGCATTTCATTTATGTCGAGACCAATAAACGGTTCTTGGTTCCCAGTGTAATGGATAGGAATGTTCTTTTGTTTCAAATTATAATTCTCTTGAATATGATCAGCATTAGTGGGACATGCCCAAGGAACATTCACATTGACACCCGCTTCAACTTGTGTAAGTATATGAAACGAGAAGAAGGCTTGAACCTGTAAACTAAGACCATTTATTACTCTTACAGTGATAAAATATCCTCCAGGAGCATAAAGTACTCCATTGAAGGTGAGAAAAACACAAGAAGGGAGGTTGAATTGTGTTTGCTTTTTCTTCGTTTTCTCCTAGTGAAGTCACTGTTCAGAAGCAGATAGAATCCAGCTTCTGAAGTGATGTTCAGAATCTAAATGCAACGGATAAAAACAGAGAGAGAGAGAGAGAGAGAAGAAAGACACAAAGAAATTATACAGGTTTCTTCCACAAACCGGAAGTAGTCCTGTCCCCCTTGCACTCCCAATGAGAGTTCACTAAAATCAAATATCTGATTACAACTGCTCACTGCTAAAACTAGCAAGAGACTTCAAACTACTCAAGCACAACTGCAAGAGATTTCCTATGCTCAAGAACAAAATCAAGAGACTTCATATGCCCAAGCACAACTGCAAGAGACTTCTATTCAAACAGAATTACAAAGAAATTTGTTTGAGGTTGAACACTTGATATACAATCAGTGGTGTTCACAATACAAATCAGATACAAACTCTTAAGACTCTAGAATTCCTAAGATATGAAAGTTGTTAAGAAATTCTAAGTGAACTTTGATGTGAAACAATTTCAGCAGAGTTTTGGCACTTGTAAAATTGTTGTGTGAGTCTTACAATTCTTCAGGTCTTTACTTCTTTATATAGAGGTGTGAAAGAGACCTTGTTGATTGCCAACACATCAAAAAGAGTCGTCTGAAGCTTGATCAAATCACCAATGATCTTTTTCCTGATTTGATTATTGTCCTATGAAGGAACAATTTCAAATCCATTCCAAGTATAGAGGAATACCAGCGTAGTCACAGTTGTAGTTCTTGTACGATTGCAGACACAAAACAGAGTAGTGGAGATAGTGGTTGTACACTTTATACTATTGTCCTTTTCCAACGTTCTCCAAGGAATAAGCATCCAATGCCTTTCAAATTCTTCTAAATTAGTCGTTGCTTAAGCTTCTCTTCTTCTGCAATGATAGGCGTGATTAAAACAACATTTGACACAAATCTAAAGCTTCCAAACTTCCAGCTTCTGATGATCTTTAGCTCCTGATGATCTTCAAAACCTCTGATGACGTCAGCTTCTGGTGAACAGCTTCTGATGAGGTGCTTCTAATGACGTCAGCTTCTGATGATCTTCAGAACCACTTTTCTTCAGATGCTTCCTTGCAACACAAGCTTCCATTTTGTAGATGTCATTGCTATCTTTTGTTCTTCAGAACCTATGTATTTTAAGACACTGAATTTTTGTTTGTGGTCATGCACACTTGAACAAATATTAGCATATCCAATTGACACTTTTATTAATACCTTGTTATCATCAAAACTTAAAGGGTAATGTTAAACACATTTTGTTCCAACATCCATCAATGATGTTTGTCAATTCCATCCCCAGATAGATTGTGTCCTTTGTATTCCTTTGATGTCTTTAATTTTCCAGTTGTGGTTTAAATCCTGGAGAAACTTTTAGTATTAGGTATTTACTTTAAAGGTGAGACTTTCGTATCTCTTGAATCATCACCAGTATTGTCTTCTCTGTTATCAGGATCAACATTTTGCTTTAGTTTTCTATTCATAGTTACTTTCCTCTCTGCAATAACATAAAATTGAAAGTAAAAACAATTATACTATTTATTTATCAGATACTTAACATATATTAAAGATAGATATGCATATAAAGGATAAAATGTACATATTTTTTTAATAGACAAATTAGTAAAGAGTAGCTAAATTGTAGCTTTGGGTCTACTAGATAATACTCATTAGGGGTAATGAGTAATATATGAACTACACATTGATGGAAAAGTACATAAACTATTTCCCTCCATCATAGTTATTAGCATTAAAGTTTTTTATTATTTCTTCAAAATATTTTGTTTTTTAGAAATAGTATTTAAGTTACCTTTACGTATTCAATTTATTCAAGTTATAAAACATAAGCAAAGATTAGCTAAGACGACCACAATATCAGCTCATTTTTAGATTTTGGTTGAGGTGCAAAATTGTACTAAACACAATTGGATTTTTGAATTGTCATAAGTTTATCGTTGTAAAAATATATATAGGTGAAGATAGTTCTTGACTCATTAATTTATGCAACCTGGTCTAGCTAATTATATATGTAAGATTATGGAAAATATTATTTTATACATCTAATCTAATATATATAGGCACCACTGACAGTATACCCCTCAACCGTATCAGGTGTCCACATCCAGGAATCCTCGGTATCAACCTGCAACATAACATTTAACAACAAATGCCTACACTCCTCTACCAAAGCCTCCTCCCACACCCATAGCCTCCTACGCCACTTCCAAGCCTCCCCTCCATCACCCCACCCCCCAAGCAAACATTTGTGCAACTGTTGCCATTTTATTTGTACAACTGTTGCCATTTTAAAAAAACTATACATTTGTGACTGTTGTGAGGGGTCGCAAGTCCATTTTATATAAATCAAACCACATACTTTGTGACAGTTCTGAAGGGTCGCAGATGTAATATTGCAACTGTTAGGAACTGCCGCAATAGCTTTTGCGACAGTTGGTGCGGCTGTTCTCTAAACTGTCGCAAAAGACAGTTGCAACCCCAACATCTGCGCCTGTTGGGGAACAGTCGCAATTGTATATTTGCGGCCCTTCTAACAGTCACAATCATGCATTTTAAAAGTCGCAAAATGTGTTTTTTCTTGTAGTGTTGTCACATTACATATATTCTAAATATATGCAATGGATTGAGTTCATGAGCTTAATTTAGGACCTATGGATTTTGAACTAGACGCAAAGAGAGTGGTGGGTAACTTTAATTTCCAAAAGTGTGATGCTATGGAATTTGGGAACATCATTAATCATTGTAAATCTCTTTGTAGTAATTATTATGAAAACTCACGTGTCAAGTTTGTGCGAAAACAAGAAAATGAGGTTGCTTATAGTTTAGCTAAAACTGCCTTGTTATCATCTAGTTTCCAAATATGGGTAGAAATACCAGATTGATTTGAACACATATTGATAAATGAAATGCAATAGTTTTATTCCTCTAAAAAATAAAAGTTGCCACATTAACTAATGAGGTATCTATGATAAGTCATGTGTTTTAGTTCATTATATGATGTTGCAACACATCATTGAATGCTTGTAAAACTGTTTTACACTAATCATGCATTTAAATTAACTCTTTTGTTATTATTTCTGAATGTTTGTAAGTTTATTACATAAATGTTGTTGAAGAAGAAATTAAACAAAAACAAATAATATATTTTAAAAAAAAAAATAAAATAAAGAAGATTATCAAGTTATACATATACTTAAGGAGATCAAACTCTCTGTAATTCCTTTGTTGTCTTTACATATATTGAGGTTTATTGTTAGATTGATACAGTGGATAAGAGATCAATGCTCTTAATCATTTGATGAATCCAACGATCTATCTATAATTGTTGAGACACTAAAGACAAAAGTAATTCAAATCAATTCTTGAGATAGTATGCCCTCCTTTTAAAAAGAAGACTAAAATATGCATTTGGTCCCTGCAAGTATCGGATGGGTGGGTTTTGCTCCCTGCAAAAAAAAATAAAAAACTTATCAATTCTTGAGATAGTATACCCTCCTTTTAATAAAAGACTAAAATATGCATTTGGTCCCTGCAAATATGGGATGGTTGAGTTTTGCTCCCTGCAAAAAAAAAAACTTTTGAAATCCATCCTTGCAATTTATTTTTTTAAATTAGTCTCTCGGCCCACTTTCTTGCTGATTTGGTGCGTTTTTGCTTATGTGACACTTGATGACAGTGTATGGATGTCCCGTGTGGATTTTTATTGGAATTAAATAAATATAAATAAATTAATAAATCAAAAATTGTATTTTGTTTATTTTTATATATCAATTTCCATATTTTAAAACATGTCTTAATCAAAACTTTGTTTTTTATTTGTTGGGATTAATCAAAACTAAGAGAACATGAAACTAATTTTCTTCAACCCATTCCAGAATTTTATTTTTTCCCTTTCTTCTACAAAACTTCATTATTTTTCCCTTTCTTCTTCAACCTATTTCAAAGACTTTCTTCATTTATATTAAAAAAGGAAATGAGATAAAATTTTATGGGCATAAACATTATCAAGCCATTCATCTTCATCCCTAAATTTCAATTCTGACCAGATATGGATCTACAACCCCTTACACACACACAATTATCATCAAGAATAAACAATCATAATCAAATTTTTATCTCAAGTTCAAAGATACGAAACAATCATCAACATTGCATCGAACATTGCAATGAATCTCACACCAAAATTTTCGCTTCAATTTTCCTTCTTTTTCAAGATCCATAATCACATTCATTCTTTTTCTTCTTTCTCATTTTCAACACATGGCTTCCATTGAAGAGGCCACCGTCTCCGTTGTTGCGCAACCCACTGTGGAGGAATCGGCCATCGTCGATACCATGGAGAAGAGAATACAAAGAGACAAAGATT
>Ga0315914_1004748_pt1 | contig 20161 bp, 12 predicted proteins | sample MpolenodulesMG_FD_203920 | JGI IMG/M metagenome (GOLD analysis project Ga0315914, IMG submission 203920) | Medicago polymorpha root nodule microbial communities from Los Angeles, California, United States - elongated nodules | ecosystem: Host-associated > Plants > Roots > Nodule | place: USA... | reverse complement strand
CAAAATGAGGTATTTTAAAATACCTCTCTGCCGAAATTTTTACTGAAAATCAGAGCCGAACGGCGTATGAATGTAATTTAAACGGCACGTGTCAGTGACATCTTAGGTCAAAAATAAGGGTATGACAACATCCATTTACATTGATTAATTCACCACCAATTGCATTATCAAGTATTTACGTCCACACATCAACAAGTCATAATTCAAAAAAGAGTCATCACCATATCATCATCAACATAATCATCATCTTAATTATCATCAAACATCAATATAATCATCATCATAACTATCAAGAATAACAACACCTTAAGGAACAACAAGTTCCAAAGTCACCCTTCACATAAAGAACGGACAACTATCTACATTCTACACATTCATCATATCAAACACCCAAACATCATCAATTCATTCACATTATATCATACTAACATGAACTCAAGTCTACCACAAATTATCCGACCATAAAACATCAATTCGACAATGTTCGTCTATGATTCACAACTTTAACACAACTGTAGCAATTAAACCAAAACTAAGCAACCATGTTCAATTGCCTCAACAAAAAATATGCACTAATCTCATATGTTCATAGTAGATTAGGCATATGAGTATCCTAGACCAATTCCAAGAAATCACAAAATCACGCCAAGTTCGTCTCATTTTCACAAAAACGACCATTTTGACATTTTCAAAACAAGACATCGTATTTCAAGTATGTAAACCTTCAATTCAATTCTAATATATCATATCATCATGAATATAGGCCATTCACAAACTATCAAGTCATAATTCAAAGTTTCACTAAAGTTCATTTGTGAAAATCCTAAGTTTTCGTATATTTCGCCTTTTTTATGAAAAACCAAGTTTAATGTTATTATGACTATCCACCAAACTTACATGCTTCATCTAGGTTCATTAAAACAGTAGACAAGTCATGTAATCACATTTGTTCATAAAAGGTCCATTTTCCGATCATTTACAAAAACCAATTTCGTCTCAAATTCAAGTTTCTTATCATTTAAGAAATTCAAAGTGAGACCAAGCAAATCATGTTCCAGCAAGAATATGAACAAAACATTAAAATAACACATCATTTTCAACTCAAACACTTCAAGTTCAATCGCCAAAACATAACTTATTTCACGTAATCACTTTAAACGACATTTTAGCTTAAAAACCCGTTTTCTCCGATTCAACTTCACCCAAAACATTTCTCAAACCATCAACACATTCATATTCCCAAATCCATAAATACATACTCAATTATTCACTCTAAAGACTTCATTAAACCCAATATAAATTTTGGAAAAGTTTCACGGTTCATAGAAAAAGTTATGATGAGGTTTCACAAAAATCCACATCACCTATGTGTAGTAATTTAATCATATCTCAAGTTCTAAAAATCATATGGAAGTCAAACCAACACCATTAGAAATCTAACATCTAAACCTACAACGTTCATGTTCACATCTAAAGCCAATTCAAAAAGGAAAATGGTGAAAAATGACACACAAGAGAGCTGTGGGCGCCAGGAAGGTGCAGAAGCGCCAGCGCTGCGAAAAATGTGAATTTGGGTTGTTTGGCCTCAGGTTTCTTCAAAATCACCCCAAAAGTGCTTATTTATATTCTCCATTCACCCAAAGTGTTTAACAACTTATCCTAAGGCTCAAACACATCAAATAAGCTCTTTTCACAACACTCAAAATGGCCTATACAAACAGTTGAATGATTTTTCTTAAAATACCAAAACTTTAACAACAATTCATCTCTTCCACAAGTAAATACAATCAATAACAACAACTCAACTTATCAACACCCAATCCATGAAATGACATTATCAACAACACTCAACAACAATCATATCACATAATCATGAATTCATTCACAATTCAACAACAACAACATCATATTTCACCAATTTGAGCAAAAACAACAAAGTACTCATATCTATATATCTCAAACATGTAAAATCAACAACAACAACTTAATTATCATCAATTTTACATACCCAAACTTAGCATCATAAAAAGAGCACGAAAATCACCATTTAAATTCACAATAATCACATTTCACAAGTAAGCACTTATGAATTTAAGTAGAAAAGGTGATTATAACTTAAAATTATGAATGAACACTACCCCCCCCCCTTACCTCAATTGAGCACAAACCTAGCCTTAGCTTCACTTTTTCTCCTTGAATCTCTACCCTCTTCTTCTCTCAAAACCTTTTTTCTCCTTCTCTAACTCTTTCTTTCTACCTCTCTCAAAAGTTTGTGAAATTAGTGTAAAACCCTAATTCCTCTAAAGATTGGAGTTTATATAGGCTCTACAAAAATGAGCTCAACCCTCAAATGTCTTAATGGCTCAAAGTTCTCATTAACCAATTCACCAAGTTTCTACCCACTTAATAGATAAAATAACGAATAGTTACCGTCTCTTAATTAATTACCCCAACTCACTAGTAACTTAGTAAAACTAATTACTGCCACCAAAAACACTAAAAGCAATCCTCACGGTGAAAAGACTAATTTACCCTTGTTCACAAAATGACCAAAATACCCCTGAGTCCAAGATGACTAAAATACCCCTCTAACACCAAATTTCACTAATCTCAACCAAAATACAGACAGAGGTAAATAATCATATACGAGCACATATAAACACACATAATAAATAATAATCGGGCTGTTACAGCTCCATCATTGCTCTCTCGTGGTAATGACAATTATGGCATGGAGACGAGGAAGAGCAAGTACATCTAGTCAATGTTTTATCTTAGCGGCGACGTACCGTTACAAGTTCCTCTCTACTTAGTCGTCCCCCACCTAAAAATTTAGTTTATATGGTTGGAACTTCAAGCCACCAGAAAACCACCATGATAACTTTGTGTTTTGATTACTCCATCATTACTTGTTTTGAGATTTAATGTATGTTTTTCTTTATGTTTTTTTTACTTGTGTTTTATCTTTTTTATTTTAATTTTTTTAAGTTTGTACTCCACCTGTTTGTCGAAAAGCCTGATGATGACTTATTTTGTTGAGACCATAGTCTTATTATGGAAGTTATCACCAAATTCAAAACACCTCGGCCTTACAAATGAATTGTCAACATACGGTTGAATTTCTCATTTTAGAGATCTTATATAGTCGACATAATGGAACACCACAATTATTTTCTTCCTATAGATGGATGTAATGAAAGACAACAAGTCTCTAATGATTATTGAATATTGGCTACACGTGAAAGAAATTAGTTTGATTGCGAGGATTAAAATTTTACTTTGTTATTTCACATCGGCTTCCTAAAATGTTTATGTTTATCATTAGTGTGTTTTTGACCATCTTAATCATTAATGTTACTCTCAAAATATGGATGAGGAATGTCCCTTCTCATGATCAATTGATTGTAGTATCATTGTTTTAATATTTGAATGAAGTTTATTTTCCTCTAAGCAAATGTGCTTTCACATCGTCCTCGTAAGCATAACTCAGTCGATAATGACAACACATTGTTATATGCAGAGACCAGAACTCGAACCTCAGACATTCACTTATCCACTTTATAAAGTAAATTCTAACCACTAGATTACTTAACAAAAAAATATCCATCACTTGTAAAATAAAAACGTGTTGTCACATAATTTAATCAATATAACAATAATTTATAAAAGAAAACAATGATGTACTTTTAAACAGGTTAAATATTGTGACAACACATCGTTAGTTTTTATTTTTATTTTTATAAAATGTGTTTATGATGTTTCTCTAAAATAAATTACAAATGCGTATAAACTAAATTCTTTAGTCTCAGAAGTATCAACCTAATGGTAAAAGTTTGACATTTTTCCTTGCAACACATATGGTTCAAATCTCATATGAAATATTTGTAAAATAATTTTTAATTTTAAAAGATCATTAACAATAATTTCTCCATAAAAAAAATTAAATTCTATAATTTTCCATTGCACAATCCACAAACCAAAAAAAAAATAAAAATGCATGTGGCTCTAGTTTACACGTACACAAAAAATGAATCGGTGAGTAAACGAAAAAGAATAAAACATCGAAGGGCGAATATTCCACCAACTCAACAATTGTCCCGATTCTCAAGGCCTCACTCCCTCTTCTTCTAAATCAACGGCTACGATTCCATCTTCTCATCTCACGGCTACAGTTCATCCTCTCCCCTCTAATATTCATTAGGGTTTGTCTTTTTCACTTCTCACACCATTTTCTCACATTTTCTCGCATTTTCCGCTCTTCACTTTCTCGAGAAAAATCATGGTGAAGGGTCCCGGTCTTTACTCCGATATCGGAAAGAGAGCTCGAGGTCACTGATTCCTTCGTTTTTTTTTTCAATTTCATTTTCATTTTTTTATGTATTAATCTTCATGAATATCTAACTCACTGTGAATTTTGATTTTCAGATCTTCTTTTCAAAGATTATCAGAATGATCACAAGTTCACCATCACTACTCAAACTTTAGCTGGAGTGGTAATTTTTTTTTTTATATTTTTTAATTTAATTTTTTTTAAAGAATTTGATCATGTGAATTTTTTGTTGTTGTTGTTTGTTGTTATTTTCTAGGGTTTGCTGCATGTTTTACATTCTAGAAAAATAAAATGAAACCATGAACTATTTTGAAAGAATGGGTATGAATTTGAAAATAATTAAAATTTTCTTTTGGAACAGTAAAAATAAATTTCAAAATAGTTTTTAGTTTTAAATCGGGGAAAGAGAAACTTTTTATTAATTAAAGTGGCAGTAGTAGTCATTTTACTACTGTCTCTGTTGGGATTTGAACTCCGAGCTTATGAGGCTAAGTCCTGATCTTCTCTCAAGGTCTCAGGTTCGAGTCTCACCGGTGTCAATTTCGGTGGGTCTAGTTTGGGTTCTTCAAAAAGAGGCTTAGCTCTGACTACTGAGCTAGCACCTCAAGTTTATATTTCAGAATGATTCTAGTTAACTAGTTGAAGTTTTTAGATTTCACTGTAGTTGTGAGGATTGTTAGTTAGCTTGAATTTTTTATTCTTTGGTTTGTTGTAAAAGCTGAGTTTTCGGTGTTTGATGGTTTTAATTGGTTTATTCAGGAAATTACTTCAGCCGGAGTCAGGAAAGGTGAGGCATTTTTGGCTGATGTGAGTACCAAGGTGAAGAACAAGAACGTCACTACTGATATCAAAGTTGACACCAACTCAAATGTGAGTCTAAATTTCTTGCTCAGATAATTTTTACTTGAAATAACACTTAGTGAACCATTTTGCATTTGTAAAATTAATAGTTGCATTGTTTGATTCTGATGTAGCTCTTGAGTTTTTTAAATTTAAGATGGAATTCCATTTCCCTGGGTTGCTTGCTTATGATATATTACCTCTTTATTTTTTGGTTTTTGGTTATGTGATGCAATTTTTTATTGAAATTATGTTGGCCCTTGTTTGGATAAATAACTTAGTTTGAAGTTTATAGCAAGAGATCTTATCATGATAAGCACTTATGTATTAGCTAATAACAACAGATAAAATAAAGGTAAATTGTTTTCTTATTGGGATATAAGCTGTTTTCATAAGCTATCCCGGAGAGCTTCTGAAAACCAGCTTATGAACATGTCATAAGTTGTTCTCATAAGTTCTCCTAAACAGTCCCACAATTGCTTATGTTAGTAGATAAGCTCAAAGCTAATCTAACAGGCCTTTTGTGTCATTGTACATGACCATTTCTACAACATAATCATCTGCCATGATACTGTTATTAAGAATTTGAGAACTCTTCATATTAGTCAATTATTATTTTCATAAGCATCTGTTTGGATATGCGTTTAGGAATCCACATATTTCTTGAAATGATGGAAATATACCATGTTAACGCAGATCCAAACAGGCACCAAGTCTTATACGATAAGTTGTCTGGATGTCTAGTGAGATTAGAGTTCATGTTATGTGTCTTATGTTTGATTGAATACCATTCAGCTGCGCACAACCATTACTGTGGATGAAACGCAGATCCAAACAGGCACCAAATCTTATACAATAATTTGTCTGAATGTTTAGTAAGATTATAGTTCATGTTATGCGTCTTATGTTTGATTGAATACCATTCAGCTGCGCACAACCATTACTGTGGATGAAACAGTGCCTGGACTCAAGACAATTTTTAGCTTCATTTATCCAGACCAAAAATCTGGCAAGGTAACAAGTGTTTTTCATTATTCTATCTTGTAATGTATTACTTAATTATTAGTTTTATCGTATTCACTTATGCCAACATTGAATTGTTGATACTTCCCAATTTTCATCCTGAATAATGTTTGTATAATCTCTCCTTCTCTTGAGTTTTATAGGTGGAACTACAGTACCTTCATGATTATGCTGGGATCAGTACAAGTATTGGGTTGACAGCAACTCCCACTGTTAACATCTCTGCTGTGCTTGGAAATAATTTGGTTTCTGTTGGATCAGATGTTTCCTTTGAGACTTCTTCTGGCTCCTTGAACAAGTGCAATTTTGGGTTGAATGTTACTCATGCTGACCTTATTGCTTCTCTGACTGTGTAAGTAGTTGTCTAAAGGCTTTTATAATTATCTGTGATGACATAACCGATTTCATGGAGTGTTGTCTTTGTCAAACAACATGAATTGTTCTCCTGATTGTTTGTTCTGTTTTTTTTGTTGTTGTTGATGAATGTAGCAATGATAGAGGTGATTCCCTCAATGCCTCGTATTATCATGTTGTGAGCCCACTGACAAACACTGCTGTTGGGGCGGAGCTTTCACACACCTTTTCCAGCAATGAGAACGTACTAACCATTGGCACACAACATGCTCTTGACCCAGTAACCTTGTTGAAAGCTAAGGTGAACAATTATGGTAAGGCAAGTGCTCTGATCCAGCATGACTGGAGCCGACAAGCACGTTTCTCTCTTGTTGGGGAAGTTGATACTGCTGCCATTCAGAAGACTGCTAAGGTTGGTCTTGCTTGTGCCTTGAAGCCTTAGAATTGGTGATTTTGTGATTAATAGGTTGCTTTGTCTGGTGGTGGAGACAATAAGTTTAGTGGTAGGGTTTCACTTTCCTATGAACCTTTGGTGTCCTTCATTTTGGAGCTATTAAATTTCTTCATATCTTGGTTGGTTCAGGGTGCAAAATCAATAAGCACATGACAATTTTTAAAATTGTAGTTATTCAACAATTCCACCTGAACCTTCATTGGTTTAGATGCACCTTTGAGTAAGTTTTTGAGCATGGAAGGTGATAATCATGCGAAATGAATGTTGTTGAGTGTATATCGAAGCTCTGGTTTATGCGTTGTATGACGTATTTACTTACATTCGTTTTTTTTTTGTTTTTTTTTTCCTTTAAAAAATTAACATTAATCTAGAGGACCCTAAAAAATCTACTAGGTTGAGTTCAGAAGTTGATAATTACGGCATGGTAATGCACATGAATGAACCTAATGTACAATTAGCATCTTCTTCTCACATAAAATGCATTAGGATGCGATAATGAAAAAGCGGATGTGAAAGAAAACATACGTGCAATTTTCGTCCAGTTAGGTGTACTTGCATCAGAATCATTCATTTATGATAACCTTTTAATTTTTGTTTAATATAAATAAGTTTTTTGATCTGGATGACCACAAATTTGGTAATTTTGTGCGGTCACCGACTTGTAACTGAACTCAAACATGATCCATAATTAATTGATACATTCTAATGTAAGTTACACAATTATGAGAAAAACAAGAGAAAACTGTTGAGATTTATAAACCTCATGTTGCACCACTATCCCGCTTCTCTATCCTAACCTCCACCACAATGCTTGCAACCATAGTCCACACCCGTACATTGGTGTGCCACCAACCAATGTACCTGAATCCACCCAGAACAATAATGAAAACTAATGCTAGATAACAGGAACAATTTTGACTCACATTGTTTCTTTAAGTTATGTTAGAGAGCTTTCAAGCTCACAATCTGGGCAATTCAGATTAACTATATCAATTATCTTTCAAACACTTCTTATGATATGTTACAACAATCCAAATGGACTCTAAGTAAACTCATTCAAATATTCACTTCTATCCTTAATTCTAACAGTAGGACACATACTTTAATGTCTATGCAAATAAGAAAGAACAAGCCATAAGCGAAGCACTTCTGCAATCTGCACACTATTATTTCTATTTCCGAAGAGAAAAAATGTGCTATATTTCTCTATTCATAACTCAAGAAGGAAACAACACGGACACATAAAGACATTAGGTATGAAAGGGCATATAAACATCCCAAACTAGTTATATAACTAGTGATAGACAAAATCGATAGATACTCATCTGTGTTTAGAATACAAATTCCTAAAGTTTTTATTGTGTGATATCTATGAAGTATATACCAACACAAATGAGGACACAAGACACGACACTGACATGTCTTAAACTTCAAGGCCAAGCAACATTTCCTTGGAGAAGACCATCTCTGACTTGTGAAGAAATATCTTTTACAACACCTGGTCCATGTGGAACAAAAACAGAATTGGACTTTGAGGATGCACCAATCTCCTTCAATGTGTCAAAGTATTGGGTCACAAGAACCATGTCCATGACATCCTTTGATGATGTCCCAGGGACATTCTCTGCAAATGCTAGAACGCTGTCCCTAAGCCCGTCTACTATGGCTTGACGCTGACGAGCTATTCCAAGCCCTGCTAGATACTTTGATTCTGCATCTCCCTCTGCCCTTTTGATGTGCAGAATCTTCTCTGCTTCAGCTTTCTCACTTGCAGCCATCCGAAATCTTGCAGCTATTGCCAATGATTCAAACACAAGGTAAAAAAACAAAAAAGAAAATGTCAAGCCTTTAACGTGTTTTTGCTAAAAACAAGACTTTAAATTTATTCGATATAAATTCCATACAGATTTTTTTTCTAATTTTAAAAAGGAGTAATTTGTGCCCAGCTAAAAATATATGCTATTATGGAAAGCATACCAGCATTTATCTCATTCATGGCTTTCTTCACATGCTCATCTGGTTCAATATCCACAATGAGAGTCTGAACTATCTCATATCCATAAGCAGACATGGCCTTCATATAAACAAGAAGTGAAAAACCAAAATTCATGAATGCTATTGCTAACAACTCAGTACTTGAAACAGACAAAGAAAAAAGGAATTACCTTTTCAAGTTCTTCTTCAACAGCTTTTGCAATTTCATTCTTCTGTTCAAAAGAAGAGTCTAGTTCCATTTTTGGTACAGTTGCCCGGATAACTGAAATAAGAAATAGGAATTAATCAGTTTCATCAAGGAGAAGCAACAAAAAATAATTGTATTAGGAGATTAGACAACAAATCAACACCATCAAAGACATAGGCTTGGATCTGTTCTCTGGTATTGGTAAGTCTGTAAAAAGCATCCACCGCCTTTTCTGCCAGTGCTCGATATTGAACAGATGCAACCACAGTCACAAAAACATTGTCCTGATTGGATGTAATATATCCAGAGTAGTTAAGCAGAGCAAATCAGGTAAGAACATACATGCAACATTAATTTGTAAAAATGAACAGAGACTAATCATCATCATATTTGTTTTGGTTATGAATTTTAGTTTTTCAGAACAAACCTTTGTCTTGGTTTCACAGCGAACATCTAGTTGTTGCACACGCAAAGAAAGGTAACCAGCTATTTGTCTACCCATGAACCAGGGCACACAGTGGCAACCAGGTTCAAGCACATCCTCATATTTCCCAAAAACTTCTCGGATCGCTACTGTTGACTGTTCCACTTGAAGACAACCTAGAGCTAGTCCCATATTTAGAATCCCTGGAAATAAATAGTCAGAAAATCTAACGAGATTCCTTAGAAGTCCTTTTAAGTTTTGATTTTGAATACTCACTACATGTTATAGGCTATAGCGATGTTTATAGGGTCAAAGAATAAAATACAAGATAACTTGCTTTGTAGCACCGACACTTCTGATAGAAGGTGTAACACTGTGTCTTACACGTGCCTGGACACACACCGACATGACACCAACACATGTGATTACATTAAATTATGTCATTTTGTCAAAATTTTATTGGTGTCGATGTGTCAGTGTCTGGTGTCCGTGTGTGTGTTTGTGCTTCATATAAAACCGGTATCTGTATTGACGAACAAACAAGATAGATTACAAGAAAAAGAAAATAAAATGGGATAGAGGCATAGAACAATGTCTAATAGGCCAGTACAAATAGCTCCCTTTGCCGGAGAAGCATTATCGGTGACCTCACTATCTCACTAAAACTGAAATCCTGGATAGTTTTTCTCTTCCCCCACTTATTCCTTATATAACTAACTAACCATTACTCATTAATCACTCATTTCCATTCTTCCTCGGCCAGCTCAGCGCCCCCAACATCCTTCTCAGTGGCATGACATGTTTCATGTAGTACATGTTATAGGCTATAGCGATGCTGATAGGATCAAAGAATAAAATACTGGATAACTTGTTTTGTAGCACCAACACTTCTGATAGAAGGTGTAACACTGTGTTTGACACGTGCCTGGACACACACCGACACGACACCGACACATGTGATTACATTGAATTATGACATGTTTCATGTAGTAGACCCCTCCACACCTTAGGCCCGATTCTCTCATTAGGACTCAGCTGACTCGATCCTTCCAAGATCCTCTTAAAATTGCCTATGACAGATCAGAGTGAAACTTTGTGAAGGGTTCTCTAGGGTATTATTTCCTCAAACTTTCTAAATGTTATTCTGAATTGTATATCTTTTTCTTCTCTTAACATAAATGGAACCCTCTCTCCCCTACCTCTTTGTTCTCTGTCTTGTAAGATTAGGATACAAGATCAAAGATGGTGTCTCCTCAAGAAGTTGGATTCTCTTGGTTCCTATCAAATGCCACCCCTTAAAATGATTTCCATTACGTTCCTAATTGTATTTTAGACATACATTATCATACTTTTACAATATATATAACTCTAACTTTCTCAATAATTGAAAACCGTATTGCATTGAAATTTGTCAAAATGCTGTGATAACCATCATGAAAAATCCAAACAAATATTTAAAAAAGAGAGAATAAAAGAACAGCATAGAAAAGACAGAGAGAATTGAAGTTTCACCTCAATGCTAGAGAAAAGAGAAGAAGGAAATGGGTGCCATAATTTCCACGCTTTACCTGTGATTTGCATCTTCCTTTTTTTTCTTCTTTTTTATTACATATTTTGTTGTTACGTGCATTTCTTTCCATTTTGGACATGGCAATCCGTCCACTACTACACTTTTAGCGTATAAATGTCTAAGTATAGTATTACATATTCTAGACATATGTGCATTCATACCGTGTATTTACTACAAAACTATAATAATGGATATTGCCTTTTATTTTAGGAAATAGAGATAATCTCAACTCATACTTTTCAACCTCACTAAATTTCAAGATACAATTTTTTTTCTTTCAAATTAAAATCGATCCAAATTTGTTAGGTCAGATATTAAGGTCGGGGTTCAAATCTCGACTTGTATCTGTAAGTTTTCAATGATTATTGTCATTTCATATATTTGTCTCCAAAAAAACGCAAACCAAAACTTAAAAACTGAAATATAGAACAAAATCAAATAATATTAGATGCTTTTGGATGTCGGTTTTTGGAAATCACTAATTACATTGGATTTTAGATCATTTTTCTAAAACTAAACCAAACGAATTACACTGCATAAATAAATTTTTAATACTTATTTAATTATTTCCTTAAAAAAATACATATTTATTTTTATTAGTATTTGTGGCGGCGGCTGGGTTCGAACCGCAGACTGTGCATATATTAGTATAATATATTGCATTAATATATTGTTGGTTTTTAAACTTTTGACAAATGTTTTAATTTTTTTTAAAACAATATTAAGATAAAACTACACTCGTCGTCCTTTACATTAAGTTAAGGCAACAATTTTGTGTTTTATCTTTTTTCACGTCAATTTTTTTTCTTTTGATCAATTTGTTGGAACAAGATGTGTTTAACATTACCCTTTGAGTTTTGATGATAACAAGGTATTAAAAGTGTCAATTGGATATGCTAATATTTGTTCAAGTGTGCAGGACCATAGACAAAATTTTCAATGCTTTGAATTAAGTATAGATTCTGGAAGAACAAATGAAAGCAATGGAATCAACAAGAAGGAAGCTTGTGCTGCAAGAAAGAGGTTCTGAAGACAAGCAGTTATGAAGAAGTTGACGTCATCAAAAACACCTCTTCAGAAGCAGTTTACCAGAAGCTGAAAGACTGAAACTTTTCAAATGTTGTTCAAATGATAATTTAATCACGCCTATCATCAGAGAAGACTAGAAACATGAAGCAACGGCTAATTCAAAAGGATTTGAAGGCTAAAAGATGCTTATTCTTTGAAGAGCGTTGAAAAAGGACATTTGTACGAAGTGTACAACCACTATCTCCACTACTCTGATTTTATGTCTGCTAGTACTAGAACAACAACTATGCCTGCAACAGTGTTCCTTCAGACTTGGAATGGATTTGAAATTGCTCCTTCATAGGACAATAACCAAATCAGGCAACAAATCATTGGTGATTTTATCAAGTTTCAAACGACTCTTTTTGATGTGCTGACATTATACAACGTCTCTTTCACACCTCTATATAAAGGAGTGAAGACATAGAGAATTGTAGGACTCATACAACAAATTACAAGTGCCAAAACTCTGTTGAAATTACTCCTCATCAAAGTTCACTTAGAATTTCTTAACAACTTTCATATCTTAGAAATTCTAGAGTCTTAAAGAGTCTGTATCTGATTTGTATTGTGAACACCACTGATTATATATCAAGTGTTCAACCTCAAACAAATTTCTTTGTAATTCTGTTTGAATAGAAGTCTCTTGATTTAGTTCTTGAGCATAGGAAGTCTCTTGATTAAGTTCTTGAGCATAGGAAATCTTTTGCAGTTGTGCTTGAATAGTTTGAAGTCTCTTGCTAGTTTTAGCAGTGAGCAATTGTAATCAGATATTACATTTTAGTGAACTCTCCTTGGAAGTGCAAGGGGGACAGGAGTACTTCCAGTTTGTGGAAGGAACCTGTATAATTGCTTTATGTTTTTCTTCTTTCTTCTTCTCTGTTTTTATCTGCTGCATTTAGATTCTGAACATCACCTCAGAAGCTGAATTCTTCTGCTTCTGATCAGTGAACTCCGAAATTGGGATGAGTATCCTTGACAACGTCAAGTGGCCTGAGTCAGCATATAGCTTAAAGATACATCAAGTAGGGGAATTTGATATCAGGGATATAGGCAGTTAAGATAGAGGTATAATTGAGGATAAGACATATATATATATATCAAAGGACGATATGCTTGTATTTGTGTTTTATTTTATATGAAACTATTTTTCAACCCTTTTATTATACTTAAACCCCATGTTTTCTTTGTATGTGTGGTATTATTGAATGTTGCAGATGTTAGCCAGGATTCTTTGAATCCCCTCTATTTTCACGTACAATTAAAGACAAATAAACATTTAGTTATAAGACAATAGTTATATCTAAGTGATGAGTTCGTGGGGCAATATGTCCCTACAACTGTCAAGTTTCACATGTTGACCACTCTTAGGTTATACGCAACACACAAAGGTGCATGGTCATCAATTCTATAGGTCCAAATACAAATCATTTTCCCGGCTCTAAATTATATCATTTAACTTAAATGTGTTGAATTCATCGAATGCAAACCCATGTTCTTCAATAGAAACCTGAAAAAGTAGCATTATTAATTAGAAACAAATAAAATAAGAAATAAACCTCATAATATACTACCAAATGAATAAACTGCCATGCTTTTATTAAAACACAAAAAATGTATTATTTTTTATTGGAGAAATAGGCAAATAAAAATAGTGAAAAAAATTGTCTATATATAAAGAAAAAAATCATGTATTACTTTACAAATGAATCATGATTCATTTTGATTGGTTAGAGAAAAACGAACGAGTCATGATCCAGTTTTTTATTGGCTAAAATATTTAAATGAGTCACGTTGGAGGCAAATGAAAATCATTTTAATTGGTTAGAGAAAAACAAATGAGTCATGATGAAGGCATATGCAAATAATGAAAAACAGATTGTATGTGTGTGTGTGTCTATATATATGAAAAAAATGTATTACTTTACAAATGAGTCATGAATCATTTTTATTGGTTAGTGAAAAGCAAATGAGTCACAATTCATTTTGTGATTGGCTAAAATATTTAAGTGAGTCATGATGGAGGCAAATGAAAGTAATTAAAAAGAAATTTTTTATATATAGGAAAAAAGATGTATTAATTTACAAATGAGTTATGATTCATTTTGATTGGCTAGTGAAAAATAAATGAGTCATGATCCATTTTTTGATTGGCTAAAATATTTAAGTGAGTCATAATCCATTTTGATTGGATGATAAAAAACATCAAATGAGAAGGACAACGTGAAAATACCCGTGTACTTAGTTTTAATTATAAATATGAATTGATTTTTGTCACAACCAAACATACACTAAGATGTCACTCACAAAGGTTCTTTGATTTACACCCATCATCCATTACATACCTACGATCATCATCATCATCATCATAATCATCATCACGCCTTCAAGCTTTTTTGAGTTCTCTTCGGTTAGATCCATTTTCTGGGTTTCATTTTGAATGATCTAAGATCTTATTAATTCTACATCATCATCATCATCATCATCATCATCATCATCATCATTTAGGATTTTTGGTTTACCCATCATCTGATTTAGGATATTCTGAATTCTACAACCAATATCATCATCATCATCATCAATATTCACTTCTAGGATATTTGATTTACCCACCATTCATTCCAACTTTATAATTTTTTTTTTGAGTTGTAATATTATAGTGTTTGCTTTTCTTTCTTTTAATCATTTATTTATTCTTGAAACAGAAATGAAAAGGTCCAAAGATAATGATGTTGCTGACATTGATTCACAACCCAAAGCCCCACGCTATCTACCACACAAGACGCGTAAGTTTTTGTTTTTATTTTTTATTTTTCATTATTACTTTTTGTAATGTGATTTCGTTTTATATTAATTCTGGTTAATGTTTTGTTTTATTTTAGTCTCTTATAGTGTTTAACTTTGTGAAGCAAGATCATATTCATTTGTTTCTTTCATACATGATTTTTAACTCTAATTTTGTAGTTATTTATTTTCATTATTATGAAACCCTAATTATATAAAATCTTCAATATTAACCAAACAGTAAGTTCAGAGTGCAACTTAGGGAGGTGAATTAGGTTTTCGGACATTTTAGGTTTTTTTTTAAGGCAGGGTTATTTTTGTGAGTTTAAGGTTCTTATTATTTTTTTGGAAAATTGTGTTGAAGATATGAAAGAATGAGAAAAATAAAGTGTGTAGGGAAGAGAAAAATGGACACAAGAAATTATAATGGTTCCCTTCTAAACTAAGGGCACATCCACTCCCTCCACACCCCGTGAAGGAATTCCACTACGATAGAATCTTTTTTACAAGCAACCTCACCCCAAGGCTCCCTAACAATATTTCTATAGCACCCCATTATCTTTAGAACAAGAATCTTCACCGCACCCTATGTTGAAATTCTCACAAACAAACAAGATAGCACCCCACTATCTTTAACAAGAATCCTTAAACAATGATGAAAATTTTACAAATGAATAATGAAGAATAATTGTACGGTTGTTATCAAATCAATATCACTCTCAAATGAATATAATTGATGCTCAAAAACACTTTTGAATATGAAAATATAATCAAGGTTTCACAAAATGGAAGTTTAAAACTTTTTGTGAGAAAGTGATATAAAAGTTGATTGATGTTTTATTGATCTGAAATATATTTATAGAGGCTTTAGAAAATGTCCATGAATCAATGCTACCTTTCAAAAATGGTTTAAAATGAAAAGACACAAATTTGAAATGGTACCCATTCATAAAATTTGAAATTTTGAATGTGATAACTGGTTACCATATGGGGGTGTAATGAGTTACACTACAACGTTTTTGAAATTTGTAATACTAGATACCGGTTACCATATAATGTGTAACCGGTTACATATGTTTAAAAATGATATTTCTAGAAGTTTTTAGGCATGGCTTCATATTGGGACTTAGAAAAATGATTTGTGATAAATTCAAAAGGGTTTCTTGAGCATTATAAGTTATATAGATGTTGAAAGTAATAATTCAAATATAAAGACCATACTTACTATGATTCCCACTATATAATCTAAAAGTCTTCATCTCCATCTTAATTTCCTCTGGTACCTCCATAGTTTTTCTTCTTTTCTGATGGGGGTTTGTTGTCATCAAAACTCAACCAAGTCTAAGAAGGAAATATTCTTCACACAAACAATTGAGCTCAAATGGTGAATGAGTCAGACAAATCTAAGTTCTATTCTTGGATGGAACAATTACTTGTCGAACTCCGGATTACTAGGGTCCCTTCGACTAAGAATCAAAGAGTTAACCAATAATAAAAAAAGAAATTTTCACTATCCAAAATTCTTGGTGTTTCCACCGTTATTATGATAATTCTAAGAGAACTTCTATGTGGTGCAAATAAACCTGCGCGTTGTTTTTATATGTTTAAAATAAATAAAACTAAAACATGATAAAAAAAAAGTATTTTAACGGTTTTATCTCCTCTTTCTTTAAACTTACGATCTACAGCGGTTTGGATCATAAACCCAGCCAAAACAATTGGACCATAATTCATTCTCTTCCTTTGCATTTCTCCTTTTATTGTCAACTAACGTATTGATTCAAAGCTAAAAGTTGTATTTAGGTGAATTCTAATTAAGTTAACAACAATAATTGATTCAAAGCTAATAATTGGTACAATAACAATTGTGTAATATTCCAAGCTATTTAGTGATAAATAAATGCTGGTAGTGATGTTAAAACTATTGTAGCAATTAATAAGGGATACGCAAAATAGGATCACACGAGTATTGATTTGTGATTAATGTTAGCCATTGATTATAATTTAATTAAAGGTTAAACTTTGGAGTAACTTTAACGAGTTACACTTGGAGTCAATTATACATCCTCATTTTAAATAGTATGTTCTACATAATGCAATTGAGATTTAGTATTTTCTTTCTCAATAGATATATTCCCTTTTAGCTGAATTCAACATTGATAATGGTGTTTGAATTTCTTGAAATTGATAATCTTTTAAATGCTTTTCATTAGGAATTTGTTTGTCGGACTGAGTACCGAGAAGGGCAATGATTTGCAAGGTGATCATGATCTCATTGTCAAAAATCTGGATCCAGAATTTAACAAAGGTTTGATAAGTGCAAAGGTGTCTGATGAACGAAACAGTGACATGACTATTGATACGAAAGGTGATCGCGACCTCATTGTTAAACATCCTGATCCAGAAATTGACAAAGGTTTGATGAGTGCAAATGAGAAGCGTGATGAAAAAAAGTAGTGTCATACAGGTGAAGGTCATGATGTTGCATGGTGAAGATTACAGGATCATTATAGTGAACTCATTTACTATGAATTGTTTATTACTTTAAAATACGTCATTTTCAGTTATGTCCAGTGAAGCGCTTTCTTACCTTAACAAAATCACAGAGAGGTTAGGAATACTTGAGGATTACAAAAAATTTGAGAAGTCCCTACATAGCTACATAATGGGAACAATTACAAGAGAAGAACTACAAACAATGGTAATATGGTTTATACATCCAAATTTTCTGAAGTTACATTTTTGGATTTTCTGTCACATCCTATAACCCTTGAATTTAATTTGGCTTGCATTGAACATTAAACTTTAATTCAAAATTTATGTTAAAATACTGAAACGAAGAAGAATTCATGTTGTATTTTGTTGAAGATAATCAACGGTGAAATTTGTTCAGCTGAGCCATACTCTATATAATTGTTAAAACTCAATGTCTTATTCTTTCAGGTAGGTGATTTGTTGGGAAAACATTCCGATCTTGTGGAGGGATTTAATGAGTTTTTGACACAATGTGAATCCAATGGTAATGTTACAACTAATTTTCACATCAATACAAAGTCTAATTTTTTATCCCTTTATTATTATTTCAAATAAAGTGTTGTTATGCAGAAGGATTATTTGCTCATGTCTTAAATAAAAGTAAGTTATATGGTTTTATGTTATATTTTTTTGCGTCGCTTTATCTTTAGGTAGCATTGTATGACATGCATATTTGAATATACGAAGCAAATATACTTCAAATTGCTATCTCATATATTGTTCACTTGTGAATAAAAAATTGTAAAAATTAGTCTTTTGTTGAAGTTGTGAACTATTTGTAACACTTGAAAAATCAATATCTAAAGCAAAATGCATTTTTTTTTTTGCCACTTATCATGGGAAAAGTTTTAAAAACTTAAGGCCTCTCTAGTGAAATGCTGGCGCTAAGCCATACAAAATACATTTTTCTTGCATGATAGGATTTGAAATTACAATATTAAAGAGAAGATAAAGAGAGAGTCGGGGTAGAACCTATCATGGAAAAGATGGTGGCAAATCGACATAGGTGGTTTGGAAATATATAAAAAATACCAGTAGTTTTTGTAGTAGGGTGAGTAGATCAGATTGAGCGTAGTAAAATCAATAGAGGCAGAAGTACCAAGATAAACTATAAGAGAAATTATTAACAAATATCAAGAGATTAACAGGTTGGATGGAGAAATGATATATGATAGAACTAGAGCTGTCAAAATGGGCCGGGCCGTATGGGCCGGCCCGTTTAGCCCGAATAATTATAGGGCTTGGGCCTTAAATACTGAGCCCGAATTTTAGTAGGGCTTTTTAGCCCGGCCCTAAAAATCCCGGTACCCGTTAGGGCTAGCCCGAACAGACCGCGGGTAGCCTGTTAGCCCGCATAACAAAAAAAAATCCTATAAATTATATACATTTTTCAAATAATTCTTTACTTAGTTGATTATCAAAGTAAAAAATAAAAGTGAAAATTCAATGAATTAACATAAATATAAATGTACTATAAAATTATATTTGCTTCGTTATTTATAATTTTAAAGATCGAATATATAAATATCTATAACCATAACATATTTAATTTATTTAAAATTGCTTTCCTCGCCATTTTAGTTTACGACATTTGTAGGAAAAATATTTACAATTTATTTTTGTGTTAGACATTATTTAAACATATTAAAAATATTATTTATAAATTTTTTTTATAGGAGTTTTATAGTACTTTTTTTAAATAAAAAAATGTAAATTTTAATACGGGCCAGCCCGTTTAGCCCGTGGCCTGTGTAGGGCCGGGCTCGGGTAGTATATTTCAAGCCCATTTTCCAACGGAGCTTTTGGCCCCGCCCGATAAAACCTGAAGCCCGTTAGGACCGGCCCTAAACGGGCCGGGCCACCCGTTTTGACAGCTCTAGATAGAACATTATGACATTGTTTGATCCATGTAGCAGACCCCACTTAGTGGGATGAGACTTGCTTGTTCTCGTCGTTTGCATGTTTTACTTATACGATGACAAATAAAATATTCAATTTGTTTTGGTGTTTTATCATTTGTTTGATAGTGATTTTAACGATATTTCCCTTTATGATTCATTTTATAACTTTAAAAAGTTTTGTTGTCTCAGGTATGTACAGAGAAGAGAAGAGCTTGCCTTCTTTGAAAAAGTCAAAGAGAAATTAAGCAATCCTGAATATTATCAGGATTTTTTGAAGTGCCTACATATCTATGCCAGAGAATTAATTACCCGAGGGGAATTACAATTATTGGTATGGTATATACTTTTATGTATCCAAATTCGTAGAAGTTGCATTTCCAACTTTTTGTTGCCATATCGTATTAGTACTCTTTAACTTAATTTCGTTTGCATTCCACTAAACATTAACCTTTTAATTAAAAAAAGGTTACATGGTAAGGAATCGAAGAATAAAATATTAGAGACACATAAACAAATCAGTTTTCAAATACATACAAATATAAACTGTCCTTCATGAGGAAAACCTGAAGAAAAAGAAGTGTTGGAAATGTTGAATGATATTGTGAAGTTGAGTTATATTTTGTTCAAGAATTGAGGTTTACACTCCATTAAGTTTAGGATCAGATTGACTTCCATACATTTTAGACTAGTTAAATT
>Ga0315914_1004746_pt1 | contig 20172 bp, 15 predicted proteins | sample MpolenodulesMG_FD_203920 | JGI IMG/M metagenome (GOLD analysis project Ga0315914, IMG submission 203920) | Medicago polymorpha root nodule microbial communities from Los Angeles, California, United States - elongated nodules | ecosystem: Host-associated > Plants > Roots > Nodule | place: USA... | reverse complement strand
CCTCGTTGGATGAGGAGTTCAATGGCATCCTTTAGATGGATGCAGTCGTCAGTGACGTGACCGTGGCACTTGTGGAACCGACAATATTTTGTTTTGTCGACCCCTTTCCTCTCCTGAGACGGAGCCTTTGGTGGCTTGACGTCAGCTTCTGCTAGATCGGCTACTGCAATCTCGGTGAGGATTTTCACCCTGGACATGGCCAAGGGCGTATACTCGGCGAAGCGGCCGTTGGATCCTTTTCCTTCACGAGTTACTTTGCCTTCCTTCTTTTTCTCATGGAAGGGCTTTTTGGAGGATTCAGCAGCAGGCTCCTCCTTCCTGGATTTGTTGAAGTTGTCCGCATACAGTTCTTCTTCATATGCGATGTAGATTTTTGCGATCGCTACGAACTCATTGAGAGTCCTTGGGCGATCTAAGCGGACAACCTTTTTGACGTCTGTGCCCTCGCGTAGACCCTTGGCAATGAGGTACCGCTTCATTGTTTCGTCAGCACCTCTTACATGTACAACTTCTTTGTTGAACCTCTCGATGTAATCTCGGAGAGGTTCGCTCTTTCCTTGAACAATGGCTTCAAGGGATGCCACCGTTTTTGGTTGCGTCCTTGAAGCGGTGAAGTGGGTCGTGAACTCGTAGCAGAGGTCGCTCCATAAGTCAATGAAGTTTCTCCGTAAGTTCTTGAACCAAGTGACGGCTCCTCGTCGCAGTGTAGTGACGAAGAGTTTGCATTTTACGGCGCCTTGCACCGATTGGTCGGTTGTTCCATCGTATGAGTCCATCTGGGGAGGCTTCTCTAGTCTGCGGGGGATAGGAGCTTCTCTGACGCCGTGTGAATGGACCATAAGCATTACAGTCATTCCGGGCATCGTGGGTGCCCTCGGAGCTAGAAGAGGACCAAGAGCGTCCGTTGCGTCTTGGTTGGGATCGTCTAGGTGGAGATCCCCTCAGAGGGGATCGTCTGGGAGGATACCGCCTTGGAGGAGTTTGTCTGGGTTATCTCCTTCTAACTGACCTCCTAGTGTAACTTTGAGATCTGATGCTTACTGAATGCCGTGGGGATCTGGAACGTGAACGGCGAGGGCTCCTTCCTCTTCTGGTACGTGTCGGGGAAGGAGTCTGTTTGGTTTGGACCAGTGGATGCGCTTGCTCCTGATCCATCAGTCGTCGATTATGTTCCTCGATTAACGACGTCTGTCGTTGAACCGTGCGGAGCAGATTGTCGACGAGGGCCCCAGTTGGTGTGGCATCTTCTGGTGTCTTTATAGGTCGCCAGGGACCCTGCAGAGGTCTTTCTTGGAGAGGAACTGCCTGCACTAGTTCCTCTCTGGGTGTACCCCCAGGGGAAGGTGAAGACGTCATACCATCACGTTGAGGGATACGAATCTCACTTCTCAGCTGGGAGTTGGCACCGTTGGTAGCCATGGTAATTTTTTGGAAAGCTTTGGTTTCTAGCTAGGTCAAAATGGGGAGAGCTTATATTTCCCACAGACGGCGCCATTGATCTCACCTGATCAGAAGGTGACTGTCGGTGTCTTGAATGCGGTGGTTTGAGTGGTGGTAGAATGCTTCAAGAATACTTCTTTGTACCTGCAGTCGCTCCGACGCTCAAGTCAGTGGAGATCAGAGAGTGAGGGTTTAGAGGAAGAGTTCGATTCTACCTTGGGGACTGCGATGAGTCCCCTATATATAGAGGTGGAGGGCTGCAGAGCCGTTGTAATGGCACACCTGGCTCTGGTGATTACGAAATCGTGGGAAGTGTAACCGCCAGAGAGTTTATTGCGGGAACGTGCGAAGAAACATTGTGGTTCGTTTGAACCGGTCTCGCTCGCTCCGTGCACCCCCCTCGCGGGGAAGGGGTGTGTCGCAAGTAATTTTGCCAAACGTGGTGTTTGGGCTTTGCATAGTATTGGGCTCAAGTAAATGGGCCAAAACTCCTTTTGCCCGGTCCAGAACAGTTAGTGTTTATGTTGAGGATGAAAAAAATCAAACTCTTACCTCCTAGATATCATTAGTTTGGTCACAACCACATACAGAGACAGATGTATCATGAAGGCATGTGCCTGCACAAAGATTTCATAATTCTTTTTTTACTGGTATAATATATATGTTTTTATATTGTTAAGAAGGGTATGCCCACACACCCTTCACATAACCTACATTTTTTTAACTCATTCAATGACACAAGTTTTTTTTTTAAGGGTCACTCATCCAAGTTAAATTTTATAAGTTGCTTCCCAATTTTTTTTTTTTAAAAAAAAGCCTATTCAAATAAAGAATAAGTCTTCAATTTGGTCTTTAAACTATCACTCCTTTTTAAATTTAGTCTCTAAATTATATAAATATAATAAGTTGTCTCTAAAGTATTTAATATTCGTCAATTTAATCTCTGTTATTAAGATGTTAGTGACTAAACTGATGGAGTTTTACATACTTTAGCGACTAAATTGATGAACTTCATATAAATTAAGGACTAGTATTATATTTACGTAGTTTATGGACTAAATCAGAAAATGAACGATAGTTTATAGACTAAATTGATGGTTTGTTCATTCAAATAAAAACAAAATACAAGCAACCAGAGATTGGTTATTTATCTAGATGGTGCCCCCACTATTCAAAATTTATGGATCCGTCATTGACCACGTATAAACATGATGGTGCTGTAAATTTCCCCACAGTTTCATTCTTGGCTGTTGGATGGGTTTATGTCACAAGACTCACAATTTTGTAATCTAATTCAATGGCCTAAATTAAAAATTGTGTGTAACTGTGGCATAATTTAACTGCAGAAAATCCTGGTCCACATGATTTAGACACACACAAAAGTACATATTATTTAATTAATATTTCTTTTATTGTTTTTCCCCACAGTTTTTTGTTTTGATTGAAAAGGGAACATTTCTATTGGTTAATGATTTTGACTGAAATATACTTTTCTTTTTGAAAGATTGTCTGAAATAATACTTAGAATGAATTAATGGATAAAATTTGTACAGTTTTTTTTATGAGAAAATGTAAGAATGACTTAGCCCAATCAATGTCCCACTTTATTGTGCCGATTTTGAAACTTTCTTGCATGTTTTGAGGGATTGCAAGATTAGGTGGCAAAAGCAGTTTCTAACAACTAGTCTTGGGGAAGCTAGTAAGTGTCTCATTGGAGTTTTTCAACTACAAGCAGCTAGGAATGACAATTGAGAAGAGAGGAGAAGATGTGTGTGAGTAACTAACTTGTTCACATGAATCCATCTCCTTTTGTATTTATATAGATAGAAACATACGAGGATAGCATCTATCTATAAATATCTATAGACATTTGGAATCTAACATAGAAAAATAATATTATAATATAAAACTTTTTTTTTAATTGCATGCACAACATTATATCATATTAATTCTCTAAAAAGCATGATATCATATTAATACTTTATAATATACTATATATAGTTAAAAAAAAAACTATTATTATGAGTTTATCAACTTAAAAATATGAAATAATACAGAAAAAAAGTTCATCTCATTTTAAAGTAATAGAAATTTTATACTAATATTTTATATATGCAATAAAAAGTTACTACTAGTATCTTCACCCTCATTCAACAGATATTCATTCAATCAGCACAAGCATCCATGGATATAGGTATTTTTGGCATCCTAACTAGAAAGATGTAGCTACATGGTAACATATTAATTTGTGTTCATCAATAGGTGGTCCAAGTGAGAATGTAATGGATGTATTGTTAGACAGGTGCCTGATTACGGTAAAGAAGGGTCCAGCTCTTTCAGAGGATTTAGAATATAATTGAAAGTTGAAGAAACTTATGGGGAGGGATTTAAATTGACTGGTATACCTCATGTTGGGTCTTCCCTCCTCCTGGTAGTGTGGTGAAACTAAATTGTGATGGAACCATGTCTGGCCATGCTCGTGTGCTACATGAACAAGTGTACTAAAGGACCATAATGGATCCTTTCTGTGGGGTTTTGCAATTAATCTAAGATGTGATTGACATGTTTAAGTACATACCACAAATATACAATACTAAAACTCAACAAAACAGATTCCAACAAATGTGGCAAGAATAGCAGATTCCTCAACAAACAATTAATCTGTGAAGACATGGTTAACAAATGGTTATCAATATCATTTAGTTGCATTAAATGTGAACCTATGATCCTCCATCAATGAGTTGATCTTCATCCTTTCTCTGGAACATGTTTGGTTTCATGGAATTCCAAAATATGTTTCATGACGAGTTTCAACTCTACTGACTGTTTCATGTGTTTAGCTCGAGGATAAGCTAAGATTATTTGAATTATTATCATACCATTATAGAATTCTTGGGGATTCTTTTTAAGGTCCTTGTTTTGATCTTCGTTTTGTTGGTTCAAGACGAGAAGTGAAAACATGTAGTTAGTCTTTAAACTGTCTAAAATAACTAATGTGATTCAGAATTTTAAATTTTGAAGTATTACATTGAAATTGCTGCTAGTTTTGAAAAACAACGTGGCTATCACTCATTTTGTACGAAGCATCTCCGCCTTTTAACACAGCAACCTTCCTCGCCAGTGGTTCTGCCGTTGAAGTATAACCACTGTGGTGACTCCTTGCCATTGGCCATAATCACAACACCACTTAGTTTCTCCATCAATCTTTTCCTATTTTTTTTTATTATTCTCGGTTAGACGTACATAACCAATAACCAATAATACACATTACTGAGTCGGTATGTGTTTCTGATACTTAAAATCCATCAGCTTGTGGATTTAGTCTTGAACTTTACTAACACGTTATTAACATAGTACAATACTTACATTACAGATTATCTGTCTCTTTTTCATTCCAAACAAACTGGATGCCTATAAAGGCTTCTTATCAGCAAAGCTACTGCATAAAGTATTTAAGGCATTTGTTACTAAACGACAAGTATTAAGCAGAATTGCTGTTATAGAATAATTATTTCATCAAGAACAGAAGATTTGCTCAAATCACCATATTCGGTTGAGTTTAGACTTCTGACGGAATTGCTTCTTTGTTATGCACCAGGGGGCAGGAAAGGTACTCAACTGAACATAATTCACAAACAGTCAGCTCTACAGAGGCACAAATTAATTATCATGTAACCATAAAGAAGCTGACACAAAAGTTGTTAATGCAAATCGAGTCAAACCGTTTTATACAAAGGTTCAATATGTTTGAACTCGATCAACATAAAAGTGAAGTCCTATGAAGCAAGGAAAATGTGAATGTTTAAAAGAGTTAGTGGATAGCTCACACTGCCAATAAGCTTTGCGCCAAACCATGCCGTATCTGCACCGTGTGGAGGAGGGATGACTCTGATTCCATTCGACATATAAGGAGGAAGTAATGAATGAAGTTCCTTCTGTAACCTCTCTGAAGCATATGAACCCAAGAGTAGAGTTAAAAATCTTAATGATATATGGGTAGTCTGTGTTGTGGTTCCACTTTATCTTTTTGCTCAGATGCAAAGACGAAAAGTGTCAAAATAAAAAGGGAAATTTACCTGATAAGCCTGGTAAACATGCAGACCCTCCCGATAAGACAACGGTCTTAAACCAATCACTGCCGCCTGCTAATTCTGCCGAATGACAATGGTCCATACAGAGAGCTACGGCATGGTGCAAACTCATTGCTCGCCTATACCAAAATGTAATAAATATGGTTAAGCTAGGAAAATATAAACAAATAAGATGAATGGGGTCAGAATCAATTACTAACTGTACGATTTAGACGATTATCACATATCATCATATCATATAAATACTGTATGGTTTAGGTTTATTAGTTTTCAAATTGATAATTATCACCTTATTCAAACAATATAAAAAATGCCACTAATTATTGAAAATGGTTTGAAATCAGAAAGAACAGAAGTGAAAAGGTAACACGTCCAGTCAGTTATCAAGTAAAGCTGCTAAATAGTGGCAGACATGAATATAATCTCTGAAGAACATCTGTAATACTAATATGATGTTTGAAAAAAGTACAAAAACTTACACCCCAGCAAGACGTGGCTGGAACAAAATCTCTCCTGTTTGAAACCGCTCTTTTGAGAGTGTAAACTTCCCTTCAACGGCTTCAAATGATGCATGTGTATCCTTCAATAGCTCGGCTTCATAGTCATAGGCAACATAGCATAGCTTCTGTTTTCATGTAACCAACAAGGTATCAGGCAACCACATTCAACTTAACATAGCTTAGAAAAAAGGAAATATTGTGACTAGGTTAAGAGATGTTTCAGCTAGACTTAAATTCATAAGGAAATATAGGGGTCCACTTTTGTGCTCCCAAGTGCATTTGTGGCCTCAAAACATAAATAAAAAGAATCATCGGTTAATTGTTTCGAAACAGAAAAGACAACAGAAATACCTCTTTCAGTGTGCGAACGGTGTATAAAGATTCAAAATATAAGTTGTTTTGTTGCATTTTCTCTCTAAGAAATCCTGTAAGTTTTAATGCTCCAAGCCCAACAACCTCCACACCCACCTTTCGCATCACTTTACCATTTAAAACTGTAAATCAACAAAGCATATATGCTCAATAAGGGGAGGAAACCGAAGAAATCAACAATAAACTCATTGATTGCAGAATGTTATTGATAGGGTATTTCTAGGAGTCTAAGACAAAGTAGAAAGAGTAAACAGTTATTTTAGTCCCTAAACATGTGATGAGATGTCACTAGTCCCTAAACGAATCAAAATTACAAAATCATTCTTGAGTGTGTTTTTCATTTGTTATTTTTAAAAAGACCAAACTGACAAATGAAAGACCAAACCAACTAACAAAAGACACATTTGATGACCAAACTGACAAACAAAATACACATTTGAGGATTTTTTGTAATTTTGATATATTAAGAGACTATCGCAACATCGCCGCACACTTTCAAGGAACAAAATGGTTGTTTGCTTAAAAGAGAAATTAGTTCAGGACAGTTAGAGTAGTTAGCTTGTTAGTTAGGCGAAATTAGTTACAAGATAAATAGGAGGGTTCAAGGGTAGAGGGGGGTCATTAAGATTTGTAAACATTTGATGATTTGAGTGACCAGAGCGATGGCTCTGAGCTTTCGAGGAGATCTCTCTCTCTCCTAATATCAGTATTCAACAGAACTGTTTTCTTCTTTCAATACTTTATATCAATTGTCCTTTTCAATGTTTCCACATTCCTAACAATTGGTGTATTTCATGCAAGAGATATATTGTTAAGCATAATAAGGAATTTGAATGTGACAGCAAAATCATAAAACATACTTGGAACTACAGATGTAACTTGAAAGCCTATATTAACAGCTATTCCAGAAGTTTGATTTGCAGCATACAGAGCCAAAGTTGCCTACATTACAAAATCGAAAACAAATAAGTTAAGGTAAATATAGTCAAAACAAGTGCAGCACAAAACTAAATAAAAGAATAGAATTTGATACGTACTCGTCGATTTACAACATTAACTACCTTTCTATCTTTGCTATTTTCTGTTTACTGTTGAGCTATGAGATTCTTCCCAAATTATACGCTCACTAATCTTTGCAGAGTGATTTGAACTAAATAATTTTAGGAGAATACGGAACTGTGTTAAGGGTCAAGATCAGGGAATACTCCTTAAAGAGGTGTAAGGACCTAAATCCATTTATGCTCTTCTAATTATCTAAATTAAAGAACGAAGAGAATGGATCCTCCAAATGCAACACTCAGATCCAAATCTTATTTAGCATAGGCTAAAAGTTAAGCGAAAGTATTATCTTAGTTCTCAGTAAAATACGCTACCTGGTTGAGAGCACAAACAGCAGGAACATTCATGTCAAACAGAGCAGCACAGATTGCTTCTTTAAGCTGCTGTCTTGATGCTTTGGCTGATTCGGTGTCTGCAAGGAGAATAGAGATCTTTAAATGGATAGAAATAACATAGATACACACACACAAAGTCAAGATTCGTTGACACCATGTGTCAAAACTCAAAATCGGCAGCAGCACCTTCAAATACTTTTTGTAGAAGGAAGATTTAACCAACCACTGAATCATATTATACTGTCTACTGTCCTGATGATCATGTATGCAAAACTTTAGAGTCTAGACAATGGATGTAATTTAATATTAAATATTTACTAATATTCTAAGTATCATATTACACGTTAAAACAAAATGGTGAGTTAAAATATCAAATAGCTCTTGAATTGTATTAAATTTTGTAGACTTGATCTACCTAATACAAACTTTAAATTCAACAATGTATATGTATGTGCCACATAAGCAGGCGCACGGCATATATAATCATTAATATTTCTTTTACTTGAAGAAGAAAACTGTGTGGAAACATGTAATTTGCACATCGATGTGTGGTTTCTTTGTGTACCAATCTACACGAATAGTCATATTGCATACGGTTATAGATTGATAAGTTTCAACTATAAGCCAGTGACTGCATGGTATATTTTCAATTTTACTGTTATGAAGGTAGACTAGACAGACCAGGCATTTTCATTTATCAACTGGGATATTTATTGATATTGGTTAAGGTTTGGCACCTGGAAATGTATCCAAAAAATTACTCAGATTTCATAAATTATATCCAAATTAGTTCTTAAGAGTGAAGAAGAAGGCCATCCATGGGCTTCACTAAAATCTTGACCAGAGTAAACCCCTAAATTGGTCTTTCAAAATAGGGTCATCACATTATTTCTCCAAAGAATTTGTCACCAAATTAGTCCCTAAAGATCTAATTAACTCGGTATTGATACGCAACTAATGCAAGTAATTGTGATTTTCAAATATGAAGGAAAAAACATTAACTAACCATCATAGTGGCATAATGGCAAAGAAACAACAACCGCTTGAGAACTTGGTTTCACCTTCATCCTGCAGAAACAACAATGACCCTTTCCACAACTCAATTGCTACTGTATAGTATTGATCATCTCTTCGTATTTGCACAAATTATCAGAAAACAAAAAATTGCTTCAATAACAAGAAGGAAAAACCAAGAATGACTCGCACCTGCCATAGACAGTTGCAAAAAAATGTCGAAGCCTAGTATATATCGGCGTTTCCACATTACCAAATTCCTGCAAATGAAATTCCCCAGCAAAGACATAACTAAAAGGGAACGATTAAAGCAAAAGAAATAACATTTGTTTGAAAAAAGAAAGTAAAACATGTATTAATTTGAAGTTGAAGAAAAATAGTTTGAGCAAGATAAAATAAACTTCTCATTTCTTAACAAATATAAAAAATGATCTCCATCTAAATATTTTTAGAAAGCTCTCGTTTATAAAATCATATTTAAAATCATTAGAAAGCTACCTTTTAGACAAAGGAGATAATCTTACCAAAAAGGTAGCAATTCGTCCCAATGGACGGTCCTCTTTGCTCCAACCAAATTTGCAATATCCAGAACCACCTACACAAAATCAAACAAACCTATCTATGTAACCAACTGCAGTTAAAAAAACATCATCCTATGAAGCACAAACATTGTCGCACCAAATAGGCTAAAAGAATCTAAATTACCGTTATGGCACGTGATAATTTTGTCAAACTCAGAGTCAATCCAAATATATACTGAATAACTAACTAACCGTCGATGATAACAGCGGGAGGAAGTCGCTCCCGGTGACCAAAAACATGCTTAAACGACACGTGTGGTGTTGTCGTCTGAGTATCAAAGATTCTGAAATGAAATTATTAGTTCCAATTAAACAACACAAGTTAGTTATTTACTTTATGATTACTTACGGAAGAGGGTAACCAGAAGTTAAATTAGTTTCCGAGAAGAGAATAGAGTGAAAGTGTATAGGCTGGTGTGTCTGAAGAAAATGAGCCCAGAGTTCGTTATCAGAGACGAGAGATCGCCATGACTTGCAAACGAGGCAGAGTTTGGCAGCATGTTTAGGTCCCAATAGTCGTGTGATTTTGAGGAGTATATCAGGAGGGAGTGAGTCAAATAAACCCAAAGGACTCGGTGCATGATGATGATGATGATGATGATGGTGTGATCGTGATGATGATGATGAATTGGAGGAGGAGTTTGTGTTGGTGTTGGTGTTGGTGTTGGTGGATCGTTTTATGGATGATGATGCTGAATCGCATAGTTTTCTCAATAGCATCGCCATAATTATTCAGCTCAACTCAACTCAAAATAGAGTTAGTTAGGAGAACATAGATTTAATTAGGAAAGAGAGTGTGAAAGTCTTCCATGGACCCATTACCCGCCACCGCCACTATTTGTCCCAATACAATTGGAACTATATTAAATTAACTACATCATGACATCTCATCAGATCATAATATATATTTTTTTAGTGAATAGTCGAATACCCTTAAAATTGTCCCCGTGAGTTTAGTTACTAGGGACAATTAGGGCTGGACATAATTTTAAAAATCGGCCCAAACCGGCCGAACCGGATGGACCAAAGCATGCCGGTTCGGGTCGAGCAGTTAAACCGGTTGGTCGGTCCAATTGAAATGGTTTGGTGTGACTAATCATGGTCGGTTACGGGTTGTAATATCCAACCCACGAAAAACCGTTTCCGACCGATCCAGCCCACATCACTAATGTCCAGCACAAAGCCCAGTTCAGCCCACATATATAAACATAAGTTAGAGAACTAAAACCCTAATTTTTCTTTCCTGTTTGTTTTTCCTCTGCTGCGGTTGTTGTTCTTCTCCATACATCATAAATGATTCCCTTCCTTCAAATCAAACATCATCCAAAAACCCACAAATCATGAATCATAAATCACAAAATCGTTTATTTTCTTCCATTTTCCAGAAAAAAATTCAAACAAAAATCACAAATCAACTATGTTAATCCTGCCTTAAGAAATATATTCTACTACACTTTGTATTACGTTCTTATTTTATCTTTTGTTTCTCTACTGATCATAGGTTTTAGAGATTAAGCTTGAGCCAAACTCCATGGTATAGATATACACTTGTTTTCAAGTGTTTTCAGAAGTTTTTATAGATATAGACATGTCTTTGTATCTATGTTGTATTTTAGCTTTCACACTCAACTAGGATTATTCTTTTGGTTTTCGTCAACTAAATCTCTTTTCTAAGTACTACCTACTGTTTAATCCTTGTTGTGCAGTATCAAAATTATTCTTTTGGTTTTCATCAACTATAATATATTGTGGCACAAAGACCGCTCTTGATTTGTACTGAATTAACCGAACTAAACCACACATTTGACTGGCTTAACTGTCTACACCGAACCGGCCAAACTGACGCCTAAGTTGGTCGGAAATGGTCTGGGGATATGGAACCGTTGGTTTAAACGGTTTCAAGTTTTGGAACCGATTTCGAACCTAACCAGTCGACTAATCACCCCTAGGGACAATGCATAATATATTTAAAGTCTGAGTTCAAACTCAGTCACCATAAAAAAAAACCCTAAAATTGTAACTTCATACATATATATATCCCTCTTAAAAGTAAGAATTGGCATTCTACCTTCCGCAAATTGTTGAATGTCCGACACTTTTGTCCTTGCGTCGGTTCCTTCTGTTAAAATTGATGAGGTGGAGTCATCGTGATGACGTGGCAAGTTTGATTAAATTCTTATTGACTCCACATTAAAGGGGGCGTTTGCCATAATTTTTCTATATGGAGGTTTTTGGCTTTTTGCTAGAATTTTTCTACATACTAAAGTGCTGAAAACGTAAAAAATATAAAATAAAAAACAAGAAAGTGAAGAAATGCAAATAAAGAACAAAAGCTTAAGAAAAATGCAGGAACTTGATTTTAACGTTGGAGTAAGATTACAAGTATGAAATAATGTATTTTGCCTCATAAATGAGGTCTATTTATAGCCTAGAATCATAGACAATACAATAAATTCGAGTTACAAGCTATCAACTAGATAATTACAAAGGCATGTAAGAGTCATTTTGGTTCTGCACAAGTCACACGGATCGTGTGCCTCAACGCACAAATCATGCTTGTTCATGGCCTTTGAAATTCTTCTTCGTATGATGGTGCACAGACTAGGTCCCAGGACGCACAAGTTGTGTGTTACTTCCTGGTTATGTCTGGCCAAAACTGTCATGTACGCACGGGTCGTGTGCTACTTTCTGTCAAAAATTTACTTATGCACAAGGATTGTGCTTCCCCATGCACATACCTTGTTTTTGCTCTTCTATCCTTGCACTTTTGATCATTGCTCTTAGTTCAACTAAATTCTTCCTTTTTTCATAACTTGATCCTCAAAATAAAAACTAACACTTTGTAGTAAAATAGCTTCAAAGTATAACTAAAATTCCACCAATTTTATTTAATTCAAATGCTAAATACATACTAAATTAATACATATCAAACTTCATATGTACAGTTTTTTTTCTTATAATCAGTTATCATTTTTATTTCAAGAACATCAAACTTCTTCTTCTCTTTCATTCAACATGTGATATCCATCTCTTTCATTCCAGAATCGAATCCTATTTATCATTAAGGTGTAAATTACCCACAATTCATCAAGGGGTAATGTAGGTCTCACCCTTCATGGTTTATAAAAAATATTATCTAATGATTTTGTCATTATTTGATATATATTATAAAAATATTTTTGTTATGTTTATTTTATATTTTGAAGGAAAAATTAAATAATTTTGTTTGTGTGTATTTATACACCTCTAAAAGAAAAACAAATATAAAATATACGAGCAATTGATAAAATCTTTAAATAATAGGATTTTCAAAGGATTTTAACTATTTTCATTGATAGTATAAAAAGATTTATCTTATTTATACATGACAACTAACTGTGTGTTTAACTTCATAAGTGATTTGGATAAAAATCGAACATTTATAATGGTCTAACGACTATGATTGATTGACAATGTGAAAACTTTTTATCCTAGCTAACAACTTGTATGAATGAAATCCACATCGTCGAATTAAGAGTTTCATCCCCGATGTTGTAATTTTTTTTTATGGGCAAGTGAAAAACGTAAAAGAAGGAACAAACATATTTTTCTAAGTCAAGATAGGTTGGTGTTGCAAACTAAAATACGAAAAGAATTAGAAAATATATTTTCTAGGTGAAGGTGGTCACAAATTAGAGTTGTCTATCTTTGAATCATTTATATTTAGTAACTTTCATTTCTTAATCAATCATAAGTAAAGAAAGAAAGATAGATGCGCATAAATAGAGAGAGAATTAAGAGAATATACGTGGTGGGAGCAGCGCAAACATAGCCTGACAGAGATCAAGACCCAAACATAGTTGATTAATTAACACTAAACTAAAACACCATCATCACCACCTCCTAATTACTATGATATCTTCAACACTCACAAATCACTTTTGAGTTCTACCTTCTTCCCACGATCTCCACTCTTCACAACTTATACATACATATTTAGGTACTGTACTCTCTTTATTTTCTTTCTTCCATTTCATTTTTATTTATGTTTTCACTTCCAATTTAATTATATTATATTATTGATTCTTTGCATGTTCTTTTTCTTGAATCCATTTGTTGTAATCTTTCGTGGAATAATGTTGAATTAGATTCTCAAACATTAGGGTGTTGAATATTAACATTATAATTTGATTTATTTGTTTGCATGTAATTCTCACATAAAGTAGGTCTTGTCTATTTTTGGATTGTCCTTGAATTTGGCAGAAATTGCGGTGTACCATCGTCATTTTGGCAAAAGCTACGCTTAGTGCATGTTTGGATAGACTGTGAGTTTCAGAAAATTACACTGTCAGTGGATTTTGTTGAAGCTCACAATTGTAGCTTTTGCCGAAATCTGATTCTGTCAAACTCACTGTGAATCCAAATCACAGTGGCACCATTTACTCAAATGACATTTTTCTTTTCTTTTAAATTATAACTTTGACACTCAAGATAGATCATAGGTCTTATTATTCACTTTTGCAATTGAACTTAGGCAATTAGGCTTTGCAATATCTTTGTGTAATTAGCAAAATATTTGAAAATCAATTGTTGCTTACGGGGTACTAGGATAACATTTCTGAGACGCACTTTGGTTGATTCATTGGCGATGGGAGGTGCAATGGGAAAGGGTGAATCACCCAAAAAGTTTTGGGTAGCAGAAACCAAGCTTGAGGCTAAAATGGTGGAAGCAATGCAACGGAGGGAATGTCAAGGATGTTCCATGAAATCATTCAACACTATAATCCTAAAATTCCCAAAAATTGATGAGAGCTTCAGAAAATGCAGGGCCATCTTTGAGCAGTTTGGTAGGTTTCTACTTCAAATTTATGGTTCTGTAAAATTGGTACTTTGTTTTAATATATCTTCTAACAGAAGTCTGATATAAATATAGTTTATTGGCCTGAATTTATACACTAAGGTCATGCCAAAGTGAAAGTAAAAGTAAGAAGTAGCTGAATTTAGCCATGTTTGAGTAAACAACTTAATTAAGCGTTTATAGCATAAACACTTACCATGTGATGTAAGTGCTTATATATAAGCTATTTCTTTAACAAAAGGTAAAATAAAGTCAAACTATTTTCACATAAGCTATAAGTTGTTTTCATAAGCTATCCTAGAGAGTTTATGGAAATAAACTGAAAACCAGCTTTTGGACATGTCGTAAGTTGTTTCCATAAGCTCTCTCAATCAATGTCACAAACAAGTGCTTATGTCAGTAAATAAGCTAAAATAAGTCATTTTTATTATGCCTAGATCATGAAACACTGCGGCTATTTGAAGTTGAAATATATATTAGAATTCAATTTGATTTTATTCCAATTTTTTTTATGTGATTGTAACTGCAATTATCAAGCTCATTCGAAGGCTTCGGCAGTGGAAAAAAGTCATTAATCCATGTTTCTCACCGGCACATGCATGGCCAAATTGTCATATATATGTTTATTGTAATTGGTAAGAGATGTGTTTTTATTTCTTTTGCTGCAGATGAAGATTCTAATGGGGCAATAGATCAAGAAGAGTTGAAGAAGTGTTTCAGTAAGCTGGAAATTTCTTTTTCTGAGGAAGAGACCAATGATCTTTTTGAAGCATGTGATATTAATGATGATTTGGGAGTGAATTTCAATGAGTTCATTGTACTTCTCTGTCTTGTCTACCTTCTCAAAGATGACCCTGCAGCACTTCATGCAGTATCCTATAAGTTGTTTTCAAAAGCATATCATGTCTTGTGCATTCTGACCTCTGGTTGATGTTTGAATTATTTGGGGCTATTATACATTTAACTCTAGAGAATGGAATATTATTTGAGTTTAATGGGCCTAAAATGTCGGTGTAAATTAGTTTTACACCGACATCCAATGAGAGTCCTCCATTTTTTCATGTCATACCATTAATTTAAAAATGCAGTTATAAAAGTGGGATGATGTGGGAAAATAGTGGATTTTTATTGATGTCAGTGTAAAATTATTTTGCGATGACAATGCATATCCTTTAAATCCATACTATTTTTGTCCTTTTGCATTTTATTTAGAAAATTACATATTTAATTCAGGAGATGTTTGGACATTATGAGCATTGCAGTTTTATTTGTTCTAAGAAGTATTTCTGTTATGGCTTTACTTTTATAATCATGCATTTTTTTAGTAAAACCTATAATTTTGAAATTTTAAGTTGTCATGCAAGCTTTGAAGTTTGAACTCTGAAGCAATGCAATGTAATAGGTAGGAAAACATATCTCATACATGTCTTCCTGTTTTCATTGATAATTTATAAGCCATTTTTGCCATCCTTTCAAATTGTTCTCTACGACTTGTCTAGAAATCACGAATTGGCATGCCGAATCTGGAGGCCACATTTGAGACATTGGTTGATACATTTGTATTCTTAGACAAGAATAAGGACGGGTATGTCAGCAAAAATGAAATGGTCCAAGCTATAAATGAAACTACATCGGGAGAACGTTCTTCTGGAAGAATAGCCATGAAAAGATTTGGTCAGTTGTCTCTCCCTTGTTTAAATTCCACACATAAGCACCCAAGTGGCCATTCAAGCTTGCTTGAACACACACATGCTCATCTTAGGAGTGTGCATTATTATATACTAATGTTTTAAAAATATGCTTTAATATGTTTGCACAAGAAAATTGAGTGCCTCTAAATTGAATAACAAACAAATAGCAACTGTTACATTTTTTGTAACATTAGCATAAGCAACATTTAAGGAACTCAGAACATGGTAGGGTGAGTATCGTGTATTCCTCATATTGCATAGAGGTTGTCAAATTATCTGTTATATTCTTCTGTTACTAAAATATGTTAACGAGCATCAGTTGAAATTAACCAAGTGATTGGACTCAAGCTGTTTATGAGCTTCAATTAATGACAAATCGAACAGGAGTACTCGGGTTTAAACCCTGACTGGAACAATCCTTGGTCAGAATTTACTAACCACCCGGCCGACTCCGGATTATGAAAGCCCATTTACTCTAAGAACCAGAGGGTGAAGACAAAATAAAGATGTTAGTATTGTGCATGCTCATGCAATAAACATAGACCTATCCATTAAAACGTCAATAATATAGATATTGGGACCTAAGTTTTATTGATTTTTCATTTACATACTTTAAAGTAGGAATAACCAACCTTCATCATACTCATCCTAAAACTCCATTGAAAGTTGAAACTACTACATAGTAACTACTCAGAAATAATCTTGTCTTTATTTTTTCTTCCCAAGTTTGTATTTATTCATTAACAACTATTTTATATTCTTTGCCAAAATGCAGAAGAAATGGATTGGGATAAAAATGGAATGGTGAACTTTAAGGAGTTTCTTTTCGCATTTACACGGTGGGTTGGAATTGATGAATTTGAGGATGAGGAAAATGCATAGGCCTTAATGATGTCATCTTAATGTCTTCGGCTGTATCTTCTGCTAATAGAGACCGTGGCATTGCACTTCAGCCAAAACAAGAAGGCTATTCCAGTTTTCACTTGTAATAAAGGACAAGTTGCTTCACGTTGAATTCTATTTATATGAAATATTATCATTCGTGATGTAAATAGCAAGTGTTGAAGTGAAGATACAGTCAAACTCACCTGTTAAATGCCACCTTATATCTGTATTGGTTTCTTTATTGTTCTCTCCTCTCTCCATCTAGTTCCCATAAGTTTATCTATATTTCTTATATCTAACTATAAAGCTATAAGCTTGATTGGAATATAGGCTATATATATGTTATTCTTATATCTGATTCTTTGTCTGTTATAGAGTTAATTGTTAATGCTCTTTATACCCCTATCATTGAGTCATTGACTGTATTTGCAAGTGGTTTGCTAAACCAGTGAACCTTGGTCTATTGTTCATCAACACTACGCTGTGGGAAAGAAAAGTTTTATACTGTGGCTCGTTGAAACAGGTTCTCATTTGGATCAATAAATGCAATTTTGGCACATTGCTTATGTTAGGCCTCAAGGTTTTGTCAGTTTATTTTTAAATTTTTTTTTCTACATAAAAAATCGCTATCGTATTAAAATAGTAGTTTTTTCTCGGCAAAATTTTGTTCGTGGGTATTTAAGTTTTTTTTCTTCTTGAATTGGTCATTTATATTACATTTTGTTTGCACAATTAGCATTTAAATTATGTTTCTTTTGCACCGTTGTTTTTTATGTTATATTTCATGATCTTGCAAACCATAACTTGTGTTCAACAACTTCAGATGAACGATACGCATGTGCCCATTCATCATACTTCACCTTAGAGATGAAACACTCACAATTTTGGGTTCAAGGATTCGAATCATTGCTCGTGAATGAAGATATTTATGTGAGAATGTAGGTACTCGTGTGAAAATTTAGGTACTCGGGTTCTAGAGTTTTTGGATTTGAAAATTTAAATTTAAAGAAGTGAATGGAGAATTTAAATTTAAAGAAGTGAATGGAGAAAGAAAAGGGCCAGGTTTGACATGTCTATGGTTGTGATTTGTTGGCATGAGATTTTAATGCCTAAGTTGTGATTTGTACAATGTAATTTTTTTTTCTTTTTGATTTGCACAAAGAAAAGAACAATTTTTGTTTAAGAAAGTCTTGAAAATTTTATAAGATTTTTCATGATTTTAATGACTTTCATGATTTAAAAGACGGTTAAGATTTACAATTTGAATTTCAAAAGATTTACATCATAAGATTTTAAAGGATTTGAAATTATTTAATGGATTTTCTAAGATTTCTTTTAAAATAATCAATTTTTAACTTCCATTCTTTTATCGATAAAAATCCAAAGATAGACAAATCAATGTCTGTTTTGATTTTATTTTTTTAGGAAAGGCCAATATCCGTCGTGATGCTAGTATATATAAAATGATTTTTTTTAACAAACAAAAATGAGATATATTAATACTAAATGTGAGTTATCTTTGGCACAAGGTGTGCCAAACAAGACCTCAAAGTTTAAAGCGGAAATAAGTCACCAAAAGAAGCGAAACAAAAATGACTTAGCCGATACTCAAACTAACAAACGGGTTCGATCACCAAACATGAAAACCAATATCAACATGCGTAGCTTTTATCCACCAAAAAGAATGCAACTTGACTTTATCTAGTAACTTGTGAATGAAGCTTTCCTTGTTATTGAATAGTTATTATTTCTCTAAAAAATATTCAGAATTTTGTTTTTAATCTCTAAAAAATAAAATCACACATTTTAGTCTTCGTAAAATTTCCCATTAAGATTTTTAGTTCTTGTAAAAAAATTCATCAGCATTTTAATCGTTGTTAAATTTTTTCGTCAACATTTTTGCTCCCTAAAAATGAAATTTAGGATACTTATAAAAATCATTTATTTAATTAACACTAAAATTATTTACATTTACTCCCTCCAACTATACTAGCTAAACCAAAGTAAAACGTTTGCATGCAGAATTTTGGTTATAATATTTGAGTTTAATTTATATACATTTTCAATGTAACAAAGTTCTTTTTTTAAGATGCCAAAATGAAATATAAAAAATCAACAAGAGTGATTCATCTTCCACAAGATGTGCAAAAGAGAATCACTAAACAAAATACAATGTTAAGTACCTGAAGCCATATAAACACTACGAAAAAAAAATAACAAGAAGAAAACTACTCCATAACACCCATACATAATAAAGGGTGCCGCCACCGGTCATTATAACTGAAAGCGGAAGTGAGCATATTAGCTTTGAGCCATAAAAAAGACATAAATTTGACATTGTCTAATAAATGGTCCAAAACCACATATTTGCCCTTAAAAATCTTGTTGTTCCTTTCCTTCCAAACAACCCAAATACAAGCATGCCAGATTACTTTGAGGAAAGAATGTGTAAATCGCGGTAACCCCGCCGTATGACCAAACAGATGAAGATGATCACAAACTGATTATGGAGCAATAAAAGGTATGTGGACCCACTAATATAAACGGTGCCACAAGCTTCCAAAGATATCACATTGAAAAAGAAGGTGAACCGCTGTCTCAAGGGAGTTGCACCCTCCAACGCAAAAGGTGTCATCATGATGAAGGACTCTCCAGCGCATAAGATTGTCTTAAGTTGGAAGCCTGTTACGAAGGAGTCGTCATACAAACACTGAAACCTTTAACGGAACTTGCTTCAGCCACAACGCATCAAATAGACCACGCTCTAGAGGTGCGTCAGACGTCGTTGTAAGATACCGGTAAGTCCCCTTAACATAATAACCGTTAATAGAATCAAGAACCCACCGCCACTTGTCTAAAATATGATCCTGCAAAACAATATTATGCAACAAAGTCTAAAAGGCGCCTCCTCCACACCCAGGCATCACCTCCATCCACCCACCCTCTCCTTTCCATCTTCTGCATCGTCACCCCTTTGTTTTCAGCCAGATAAAAAAGGCGAGGAAATTGCACCCGTAAAGGTACTCCCCCCACCTAATTATTCAACCAAAAGTATGTGTTACTTCCTCCACCAACCACCCTACGAACATTATCCTCAAACCAGGTCCCCAACACCACTACGAATGTCAGACAACATCCCTAACCAAACCGAATTGTCCCCCCTTTCCTTTAACCGCCCTCCCTCCTCTCTGTATCTCACCTTTAAGACACGATACCATAAACCCTCCTTATCTACCAATATACGCCACCACCACTTCCCTAACAAAGCTACATTAAATTCCCTCAACCTCTTGAAACATAACCCACCCTCCTTCAATAAACAAACAGAATCTCAATCAACCCAAGCAATTTTTCTAAACTCCTCACT